>Ga0209488_10000005_pt1 | contig 176317 bp, 149 predicted proteins | sample Rivendell_Oct201_8_FD_188349 | JGI IMG/M metagenome (GOLD analysis project Ga0209488, IMG submission 188349) | Vadose zone soil microbial communities from the Eel River Critical Zone Observatory, Northern California, USA -... | ecosystem: Environmental > Terrestrial > Soil > Vadose zone >...
CGCCAGGGCGCGCGAAGTGGTTTCAAAGAAGACGCTTCTGGCGGAAGTATTCAGCTACGACGACGAAGTGGCTCCAAATGCGCTGGAGGTGCATATCGCGCGGCTGCGCCGGCAACTCGAGCCTGACGGCCCGCCGATCAGGACGATGCGTGGCCTCGGTTACATGCTCGACCCGTCCTGATCGGCCGGACCCCGATCTGGCACGTGTTCCGGTCCTCCATCAAGCGCTTCTTGATCGCGTCGTTGGGCATCCTGATGTCCGGCCTGCTGATTGCTGTCTCGATCCTTGCTGCGAGGGCATGGGACAATTTTTCGACGGCCGGCCGGATTGCCCGCCTGGCCGATACCGACAAAACACTTTTCAACGCGCTGGTCAGCGTTCGGGCCCAGGTACCGCTGGACAGTACCGCTTTGCTTGCCGAGGACGATCCTCTGCCGGTCATACGTCATACCTACCATGAAGCATCGCAGGCCGTAGCGGTGGCGCTTGGCGCACTGCGCACCACGGAAATCGACGGCAACGCGCAGCTGGCGCTGGCCATACAGTCCACATGGTACAGGGTGGTGGCGCTGCAGGCCGAAGTCACGCAGCAAGCGGCGATACCCCGCCGGCAGCGCAGCCTGCACGCCATTGACGGCTGGCGCGAGTCAATCCACCAAATGATGGACAGCCTGGGCGCCGCGTCGTCCGCCCTAGGAAACGCCGTGCGGATTGGCGATGCCCAGATTGCGGAGTACGTGCAGGTCAGGCAGTTCGCCTGGGCGATCCGTGACCGGTACGGTTTGCAGTGCTCGATGCTTCGCCCGAGCGTCGCCGCCAATGAGCCCCTCGATCCGACGTTGCATGACTCCTGGATCGCCAATCGTGCGGCCTATGCCGCTGAATGGCGATCACTGGATGAATTCCTCGGCCGGCCGGGAGCGTCTTCAGATCTGCTGGGCCTGACTGTGCGGGCTCACGACCAGACGTACCGGGCCCAGGAAGCGATCGACGGGATCGTCAACCAACTTGGAAGCTCGCACCTTCCTGTGATCGCTGGCGATCGATGGACCGCCCTGTGCGACGGCCCCTTCGAATCCATACTCGCGATTGCGCGGCAGGCACAGGTCGAGGCGACCCGGCGCGCCGAATCGCTGCGTGCAACCTCGTCGCGTATCCTGATGATTGCCGGATTCGGCTTGACGGCTGTGGTCACGTTCGGTGCCTTCGCCGTCGTGGTCGTGCAGCGGCGATTCGCGCGCCCCATGAGCTTGCTGACTCGCACGATCGCGCGTCTGAGTCGGGGGGAATACGACGAGCCCGTACCGTCCCTGGGCAGCCCGGACGAGTTGGGGAGCATGGCTCAGGCGCTAGTAGCGCTGCGTGCCCAGTCTCTCGAGGCTGAGCGGCTGCAGGAGGCGATGAGCCGCTTTACCGCTGATGCTTCCCATCAGATGCGCACACCGTTGACGATCCTGCAGACACATATTTCGGTGCTCGGAGAGCTGATACCGCAGTCGCACGCGGCAAGATCCTCGCTCGCGGATATCAGCGGGGCGGCAGACAGGCTGCAACGATTGCTGATCCAACTGCTCAAGCTAGCCAAGGCGGAGGGAGGAGTCGCAGCCGAGAGCGACGCAGGTCCGATCGACCTGCGCACACTCGTTCAGGAGGTCGCGGAAGAGCACCTCCCGCAGGCGACCCAGGCGGGGGTTGGCCTGCACTACGAGGCGGCCTCGACCCCATGCCTGGCGCGCCTCGATCCGATTACGCTGCGGGAGATCCTTTCAAACCTGATTGACAATGGCATTCGCTACAATTCGCCAGGTGGGCATGTGGTCGTGCGCCTGTTCGTGGCAGACGGGGCACGTATCATTGAAGTGGAAGACGATGGACCTGGCATCCCGCCTGCCGAACATGAGAAAGTCTTCACGCGCTTCTACCGACTCAAGCGCGATCAGGACCGCGTCGGCAGTGGGCTCGGCCTCGCAATAGTGGGTTCCCTCGTCGCGTTGATGGATGCGAGCCTGCACCTGGCCAGCGCAGTCGGTGAGGGAAGCCGTGGCCTGCGCGTGCGCCTGGCGCTGCCCGAACAACCGCCCCCAAGCCCATGACAGCTTCCTGAAAGCTGCCCGCGCGCACGATCGTCACGCTGGCGCCCAGGACTGACACTCCCGGGCACTGAACGCAAAATCATTCGAATTGGGGGACGACCATGAACACGCGACGCCACATCGATTCGGACGCCTGCCGCGCCGCGCACTGCCAGCACGCCAGGATCACCGGCACTATTGCCTTCTTGCTGGGCATTACGGCGGGAGCCCCGGCGGCCTGGGCGGCTGATCCGGGTACGCCCGCCGCCACGGCCGCAGCAACGTCGGAGGTACCTGAGGAAATTCTAGTGACCGGATCGCGGATCTCGCGCCGCGATTACAACGCCGAAAGCCCGATTGTCACGCTCAGCAGCGCGGCCATCGCCGCGGCCGGCCAACCGTCGCTCGATCGCGTTATCGGTCAGATGCCGCAGTTCGAGGCCGCACAGGGTGCGGCCGAGGTCGGTGACGTGCAGGGCAGCGTCGGCTTCGGCGGCGGCGCCTCCTTCAGCGACCTGCGTGGCATCGGCCGCAATCGGTCGCTGGTGCTGATGGACGGACGCCGACTCATGCCGTCAACGCCGGACGGCGCCATCGACCTCAACACCATACCCATGGCGCTGATTGACAGCGTCGAGGTGATCACTGGGGGCGCCTCGGCCACCTATGGCTCGGACGCCGTCGCCGGCGTCGCCAACTTCAAGCTGAAGCAGCATTTCTCCGGCGTTGAGCTGGACGTCCAGCACGGTGCGAGCACGTACGGCGATGGCGGGACCACGCAGGTCAGCGGCATTGTCGGCGGCAAGCTCGCCGACGACCGCGGCAACGTCATGCTGGCGTTCGAGTACGCCAAGCGCGACGAGGTGATGGGTTCGCAGCGGTCCTTCTTCACGCAGCCCTCGGTGCGGTTCCTCGGCCGCACGCCGGAAGGGATGATCTACAAGGGCGGCTTTGGCACCGGCGCGACCGCGCCGACGATTGCGGACGTCAACGCCATCCTAGCCGGCTATGCCGGCACCACGCCCTACCCGGGCAGTGGCCCGTACCTGGGGGCCATCGGCGTGAACACTGATGGCACGATCTTCACGACCGTCGTACCCGGTTCGCTCGGATGTGCGCAGAACTACAAGGGCGTGGGTAGCGTACTGGGGGCACGGCTCTCGCCCAGCTGCACTCAAGCGGGCGTGGTGCTGGGAAATTACTTCGCCGTGCAGGTACCGCTGACCAAGTACAACGCACTCGGCAGTGTGGACTACCGGCTCACCGACCATGTGACCGCCTACGGCCAATTCAATTTCTCGCATTCCGGTGCGCTCGATGCCACCAGTCCGGGCAGCACCAAGACCAACAACACCATCGAGCTGTATATCCCGGTGAGCAACCCCTATGTGCAGGCAAATCCTGCGCTGCTCTCGTTAATCAATTCGGCCTATGGGGGAACCGCGCCTGCCGGTGCCACGGTGGGCTACTCCAAGCTGATGTTCGGGTGGGGCAATCGCGTCGAGACCTACGACTACGATGTCTGGCAGGGGCTTGCCGGCCTGAAGGGCGACTTTCCCGGCACCCGGTTGACGTACGATCTCTATGCCTCGTTCGGGCGCAGTGCCTACGCCAGCCAGGCGACCGGCGACATCAGCCTGTCCGCCATCAACAATGTGCTGGCCAACGAGGGCGTCGGTGGGTGCAGCTTTAATCCTTTCGGCATGCAGCCCGTGAGCAAGTCCTGTCTGGCCTACGCCGGGCGGACCGAGAACAGCACCGACCTGCTGACCGCGAAGGATGTGGAATTATCGATCCAGGGACCGCTGTTCAGCCTGCCTGCCGGCGAGGCGAAATTCGCATTTGGCGCAGATTATCGCCAGTCCGAGTTCGCCTACCAGCCGGATTCCGTGTTCATCACGGGCGACACCCTGTCCTATGGCTCGAGCACCCCGTCGAGCGGGTCCCAGAACGCGAAGGAAGCCTTCGGTGAGTTGCTGCTGCCGTTGCTCGAACACAAGGCGCTCGCGAAGGACCTGTCGCTCGACCTGGGATACCGGTTCTCGAAGTACGATCTCTTTGCGGGCAAGAGCACCTGGAAGGCCGATGCCACCTGGACGGTGGTCGACGGCGTGCGCTTCCGCGGTGGATACTCCGTTGCCTTCCGCGCCCCGAGCCTGGCCGATCTCTATGCCGGCACCGGTGTTGGCCAGCAGAGCCTCAACGGCGGGGATCCGTGCGACATCCTGAGCACCTACCGCACGGGCGCCAATGGTGCGCAGGTTCAGGCGCTGTGCGCGGCCCAGTCGGCAGCGGCGGGTTCAGCCACCTATTCATTCGGTGGCGCCAACGTGACGGTTCCCGTCCAGACCGGTGGCAACAAGCTCCTGCAGCCGGAAACGGCCAAGTCCTGGTCGATCGGGATGGTGCTCACGCCCGTACAGGGATTGAACATCTCGATCGACTACTACAGCATCGCGATTTCCGGAGCGATCTCCAGCCTGTCCTCCGGGCAGATCCTCGCCAGCTGCTATGGTGCGACGGTCAACCCGGGATTCTCGGCGGCCAGTCCATACTGCCAGCGGATTTCCCGGGATGCCACCACGGGCCAGATCTCGCTGCTCACCTCGGGGCTGTTCAACTACAACGAGTTCAAGCTCGCCGGCGTCGATACCCAGTTCGACTATCGCTTCGGGCTCGACGCGCTGGGCATGTCGGCCAAGGCCGGCTCCCTGCAAGTCGGATCGATCATCAGCTACCTCAACAAGTACACCGTCACTCCAACCGACGGGACGGCTGCCACCAACTACCAGGGCGCGATCAGCGACACCTTCGTCACGTCCGATGGCGAGAACCTCTATTCGCATCCGCGCTGGAAGACAAACAGCTACCTGACCTACGCGAACTCGCCGTTCTCGGCCACGTTGCGCTGGCGCTATATCGGCCACATGGCGAACCTGGACGACCCGACGCAACCGGTGCCTGCAGTCAGCTATTTCGACGCGGACTTCCACTACGCGTTCTCCGACTCGCTCACGGTCAGCGCCGGGGTGAACAACCTCGCCAACAAGAGCCCACCATTCATCGGCACGCTCGAATTGCGGACCGATGCCGCGACGTACGATGTGATCGGACGCACCTGGTACCTCGCGGCCAGGGTGAAGCTCTAAGCGGGCGACCGGGCCGGGCACGAAGACTGCGACCATGCGCTTATTGCCCGACGTTGACGCAAGGAAGCCGAAGGCCCCCGTTGCCCCGCTGCGGGCCACACTCGCGGCGCGAAGTCACCGTCCGCGCTACACCCTGCAGCCCCTGCGCTTCCCCTTGCGTTCCCCCGAGGAGGGGAGGCGCCGGCGCGAGGGGGCAGCCAACTCCACCGCCTTGCGCGGGAAGGCCTGCAACCTTGGCTGAGCCCGGTCAGCAGCGGCTTCACATGGCCAGGACGGTATTCCGCGTCGCGAGCGGAAACTTCCTTGAAATGTACGACTTTATGGTGTTCGGCTATTTTAGCGCGGCCATTGGCCGCGCCTACTTTCCGGCCAGCAGCGAATTTGCGGCGCTCATGTTTTCCCTGACCACGTTTGCGGTCGGATTTCTCGTCCGACCGCTGGGCGCCATATTCCTCGGCGCGTATATAGACCACATAGGCAGACGCAAAGGGCTGCTTGTGACGCTGGCCTTGATGTCCGTCGGTACCCTGACGATTGCGCTGGTGCCAGGCTATCAGACCATAGGACTGTTCGCGCCGATCCTGGTCGTGCTGGGGCGCCTTTGCCAGGGCTTCTCGGCCGGCGTCGAATTGGGCGGAGTCTCGGTGTACCTGTCCGAAATGGCTACTCCGGGTCACAAGGGCTTCTACGTTTCCTGGCAGTCCGGGAGCCAGCAGGTCGCGGTGGCTTTCGCCGGACTTCTGGGTTACCTACTGTCGGCGTGGATGGCCCCGGACGCGCTGGCAGCCTGGGGTTGGCGGATCCCGCTGATCGTTGGCTGCCTGATCATCCCGTTCGTGTTCATGATACGACGCAGCCTGCAGGAGACGCGGGAATTTGCGGCGCGCGCACACCACCCGCGCCCGGCAGAAATCTACCGCAGCTTGCTGACGCACTGGCGGATCATCCTGCTCGGTGTCGCGATGGTGCTCATGACTTCGGTGTCGTTCTATACGATCACCGCCTATACGCCAACCTATGGCAGGAGCATCCTGCGGCTCGCCGACCGCGATGCGCTGTTGGTTACTCTTTGCGTAGGTCTCTCGAATCTGCTCTGGCTCCCGCTCATGGGTGCGCTTTCCGATCGCACGGGGCGCCGGCCGCTACTGCTGGTGTTCGCGGCGCTGGCAGTCATCACGGCCTATCCGGCGATGTCCTGGCTCGTGGATCAGCCCTCCTTCGCCAGGCTTCTGGCCGTAGAGCTCTGGCTTTCGTTCCTGTTCGCCGGATACAACGGCGCCATGGTCGTGCACCTCACTGAGATTGTGCCCGCCCATGTGCGCACGGCCGGGTTCTCGGTAGCCTATAGTCTGGCAACCACGATCGGCGGCTCGACACCGCTCATAGCAACCTATTTGATCCACTCCACCGGCAATCGCGCGATGCCTGGTGCCTGGCTCGCCATTGCCGCTGCGATCGCCTTTGTCAGCGCCTGGCTGAGTGGACGTGTCGCCCAGCTGGCTGCGGAGCCTCAACAGGTTGTTCCCACGTAAGTTGAGCCGGCTGAAGGGCGGTTTTAATTGACAACCCGACCGAGCAGATCGCTGACGCTCGTTCATTCGGGAGTCTCCCGCTGTTGTGGGCAGATCAAGCTCGCAAGAAGAAATCTGCTGTCACCGGTTGCCTTGGCGCGAGCCGCCAAATTCCGCCGTCGCCGCGGCAGGTGCCACGGGAATCGTGAAGACCACGCTCAGGCCACGTCCTCCGGTACCGCTCTCGGCCACAATGTGGCCATTGTGCAGCATGATGATGCTGCGGCAGATGGCCAGGCCCAGGCCGCTGCCGCTCCCGTCCGTGTCGCGTGGATTGACACGTACAAAGCGATTAAAGATCCGCTCATGCTGATCCGGGGGTAGCCCCGGGCCCTGGTCTTCTACGGCGATGCGCCACTCGGTTTCGCTCAGCTGTGAACGCAATGTCACGACGCCGTCGGGTGGCGAGACGGCGAGCGCATTGGCGAGGAGGTTCAGCAGTACCTGCCGAATCCGCTTCTCGTCAAACGAGACGCTGCCGGCCCCTTCGTGCAGGGCAAGGAATTTCTGTCCACCATGTTCTGCCAGCACCCGTGCGTCGAGGGCAAAGCTCTTCAGAAAGCGCTCTGAATCGCTGGGCTGGCACTGCAAAGTGATTGCACGGGCTTCGGCCCGCGACAAAAACAGCATCTCATCGATGATCTGATTGACGCGTGCCAGCTCTTCAAGCTGCATCTGCACCGCCTCCTCGTTCGACGCCGACAGGTTGCCGCCGACCAGGAGTTTTTCGGCCTGCAGCCGCACCAGCGTCAATGGCGTCTTCAGCTCATGCGAGGCCTCTGCGGTGAAGTTGCGGACCTGGTTGAAGGCGGATTCCAGGCGGTCGAACATCTGGTTCAGCAGCCGCGCCAGGTCGGAGACCTCGTCCTGGACCTGCATTACCGGAATGCGTTCGCTTAGATTATCCGAACGGATGCGGTTGGCGGTCTCGCGCATGAGGCGCATTGGGCGCAGCGCCAGGCGGCTCAGGCCGAAGCCGATCAAGACACTCGCGCCGAGCATCGCTGCCAGCAGCCAGGCGCACACCTCCACGTACCCTTCCATCACCTTGCGCACCGGGCTTAGCGGTGTGGCGATGGTGATGTCCAGATAGGGCAGTACAAACTCCGCGACGCGCAAATCCCCGATGCGGGGGATCTGGGCATTGTAGCGGTGCTGGCCAGGGATATCCGGAATCGCCAGACCCTGCAGGTTTCGCGACGAAAAAACTCTTCCCCGCTGTGGGCTGTCGATCTCGATGTAGAACAGCACCGAGGAGAATTCGGTCGTCTCGCGGATGCGTTCGTCAATGACCCGTGTGCTCTGGGTCATGTAGTCGTTCCCCATGTGCGCCTTGATCTGCTCGAATTCCGCGGAGTTGAGCAGGTCCAGGCCATGGACCAGGTAGGTTTGCAGCAACTGATAGCCGACCACGAACAGGCAGGCCAGCGTCAGGGTCGCCGCCGATGCGTACCACACCGCCAACCGGGTACTGATGGACCTCACAGCAGCTGGTAGCCCACGCCGCGCACCGTCTTGAACAGCGGTTTGTCGGCGGTGGTCTCCAGCTTGGTGCGTAGCCGGCTCATGTAGACGTCGAGGAGGTTGGTGTCGACCTCATAGTGAGAGGCCCAGATCTTCTCGGAGATAAAGGTGCGCGTAAGGATTCTCCCCGGGCTCTGCATGAAGATTTCCAGCAGGGCAAATTCGCGGCGAGTGAGGTCCACCTGATGCCCCTGAACCTGTGCGGTGTGATGCAGCAGATCCAGCCGTATGCCCCGGCATTCCAGCACGGTCTCCTTGACATCCGATTGCCGGCGCAGTTGCGAGCGCACGCGGGCCAGCAGTTCCTCCAGGCTGAAGGGTTTGGGCAGGTAGTCATCGGCACCGAGGTCGAGCCCCTTGATCCGGTCCTGCACGCCGTCCCGGGCGCTCAGGATCAGCACCGGCTCCTTGAATCCGGACCGGCGCCATTCGCGCAGCAGATCCAGCCCGTCGCCATCCGGCAGTCCGAGATCGAGGATGATCAGATCGAAATTGTCCTCACAGAGCGCATCGCGCGCTTGCGCACAGTTGCTCACCGTGGTGACGGTGTAGGCCCGCTCCGTCAGGCCCTGCTTGACCAGATGAGCCAGGCGCGTCTGGTCCTCGACCACGAGAATCTTCATGCGCCTATCTCCATGACGGCCGGTTCCGTGCGCTCGATTCGCCGGGAAAATCCGCGGTTCACAGTATACGAACAGCATCGCGGTCCTGCGAGCACCTGAAATATCGTTCAGAAAGCCTTCATGGTCGCGTCAGGTTCCCGCAGTAGCGTGACCAGTGTGAGAGAGTCATGGCAGATGCCTGGAGGTGGATTGTGAAGGCTCATGCACCTATTGGAGCCTGGGTCGTGGTGGCGTTCGCTGGCGCGGCAGGATTGAGCGTTGCCGGCCGGGTTGACGGCCCCTATCGGGTCCTGGAGCGCATAGCCGTCGGCGGACAGGATGGCGGCTACGATTTCCTGCGCGTGGATGACGAGGCGCGGCGCCTGTATGTGGCTCATGGCAGTCGCGTCGAGGTATTGAACACGGTCACCGGCAAGGTGATCGGCCAGATTTCCGATACCCCCGGCGTGCACGGCATTGCGCTCGCGGCGGAGTACGGGCACGGCTTTACGAGCAATGGCGCCGACCGCACCGTGACGATGTTTGATCTGCCGACGCTTCGCCCGCTGATGGTGATCCGCTACACGGGAGTCAAGCCCGATGCCATCGAATATGATCCCGAGACACGGCACGTCTATGTCGTCAACGGTGGCGCCACCAGCGACCTCACGGTCATTGCCGCTGATACGGGCGCGATCGTCGGGAGCGTGAGTCTGCAGGGCAGCAAGCTTGAACAACTCGCCTTCGACGGGCACGGCCGGGCGTTCGTGAACGATGAGGACCAGAGTGCCGTGCATGTCTTTGATACACACGCGCTGAAGCCCATCGCCCACTGGTCGGTGGCGCCGGGAGAAGGGCCCACCGGGATTGCCTACGATGCCGCTCATCATCGTCTGTTTGTCGCCTGCGGCAACCGGCAGCTCATCGCCCTGAATGCCGATACCGGTGCCGTGGTGGCGACGCTGCCCATTGGCGCCGATCCGGATGGCGCGGCTTTTGACGGTGGTCGCAACCTGATCTTCGTGTCCAACCGCGATGGGACCCTGACGGTGGCTCACGAGGACGGGCCCGATCAGTACACGGTGCTGCAGAACGTAGCCACCGGGCCGGGCGCGCGAACCATAGCGCTGGACAGCAAGAGCGGGCGGATTTACCTGCCTTCTGCTCGATTCGGTGTATCGCCGCCCGCAACCCAGGCGCAACCAGAGCCGCGGCCACCGATGATCCCGGAGAGTTTCGGTATAGTGGTGGTGGGCCAGTAATGCAATGTTGGGCCGCCAATGACCGCATTCAACAACCCCTCTACACACGACCTGACCCAGGTCCGTGCGTGTCTGTGCGGCCTGGCTGCGGTACTTTCGGGTCTGCTGGGCGGCTGCTCCGTCTATCGGAGCATGCCCCTGAATCCCAGGACGGTGGAGGCGGCGCTGCAACCGCGGCCCATCGGAGAGGTCAAGATCGCCGCTGAACGGCTCGATCATCCGCTCATCCGGTCGGTGCGGATCGACGGCGAGGGCGGATTTACCCCCGATGAGATCGCGGTCATGGTCGTGATCGTCAGCCCGCAGTTGCGAACGCTGCGCGATGAGCGGGGTCTGGCGCAGGCGCAGGTCGTGCAGGCGGGGATGCTTCCCAACCCACAATGGAGCCAGTCCGCCGATGTTCCGCGTGGCAATGCCGATCCCACGCTGGTCACGGGTCGCTCACGGGGGTTCGGCTGGGACTTGGGGGCGCTACTGACGCACCACGACGACGTAGCGGCCGCCAAGGCCAGTGCCCGCAGCGTCGATCTGCAGATCGCTTGGCAGGAGTGGCAGGTCGCGCAGGATGCCCGGCTGCGCGCCTTCCGCATTGCGTCCATGCAGGAGCGGCTGCCTTTGGAAAAAGAGATCGAAGAGGGCCTGGCCGGGAACGTCGCCGTGATTCGCCAGTCCCTCGACCACGGACTGAAGGTGGCCGCGGATCTGACGGCCGCCACCGATCTGTACACCCAAACCCGCGACACCCGGCTGGCCCTTGAGCAGAGCCTGGTCGCCGATCGGCTGGCGCTGAATCTCGCCCTCGGGCTGCCCGCGGACGCCCCGCTGCAGATCAAGTTGCCGGAGACATTTCCGGCGCTCGCGACCGATGCCGAGGCCGGATCGCGGCTGCTGGCCGGGCTGGAGACGCGCCGACTGGATCTGGTGGCCCTGACCTTAGGGTACCAGAGCCAGGAATCGACGCTGCGTTCCGCCGTCCTGTCACAGTTTCCCAAGATCAACCTGAGCGTCAACAAAGCCAATGACACCAGTGACATCAAGACCAGGGGCTGGGCCATCGGCGTCGAGCTGCCGGTGTTCGACCGCCGGCAAGGCGTCATTGCCACGGCGAGGGCTACCCGCCAGCAGCTGTTCGACGACTACGTCGCCCGCGTTGCGGAAGCCCGTGCCCAGGTGCAGCAGATTCTCGAAGATCTGGCCGTGGTGCGCACCCAGCTGGACGGCGCCACTGAGTCGCTGGCGGACCTGCAGCTACTCGCCAATGGATATGACAAGACTTACGCCAGCGGTGATGCCGATGTGATCACCTACCGGGATGCACGTGCAGCGCTGGCGGTGCGGCGCATCGAACAAAGCAAGCTCAGGCAGGATCTGCTCGAACTCGGCGTGGGCCTCGAGATTGCCACCGGCCGCGCGCTGCTCACCGACACCATCACTCGCTGAGTCCTCCTACATCAACTTCAGTGCCTGCTGAGTCTCTAATAACATGAATCGCCGCGCCCTTGCCCTTGTCGTCATCGTCGTCGTCCTGGCCGCCGGCCTGTTGTGGTACCTGCGCCGCTCAGGCGATGAGGAGAGCGAGGCCAAGCCGACCGCACGCGTCACGCTGGTGCCACTGCAAGTGGGGCCGATTGCTCAGACACTGGAGGCCTTCGGTGTCATCGAATCTGCGCCCGGTACCGATCAGGTCATCCCTGCCCCCTATGATTGCCTGGTCCGCAATGTCCACGTGACGACGGGGACGCCGGTCGCCGCCGGCGATGTGGTGCTGGAAATCTCGCCCAGCCCCGACTCCCAGCTGCTACTGGAGACGTCGCGCAGTGCCCTGGCGGTCGCAGAGAAAGCCTTAAGCGCGACGCAGGAGCGGTTCGATCTGAAGCTGGCCACCAACCAGGAACTGATGGTGGCACGCCAGGGTGATGCCGACGCGCGCGCCAGGGTCGAGAGCCTCCAGGGCCGCGGACTGGGCCGTGACGGCATGGTCCGGACACTGGCGGGCGGCGTTATCACGCGTATTGACGCCACGCGCGGTTCGCTGGTCCTGATGGGTGCGCCCCTGCTGACGGTCGCAATGGCCCAGGGCCGCGAAGCACGCTTAGGGGTAGAGAGCGGCGATCGGGCGCTGGTCGCACGCAACCAGCCCGCAACGCTCAGCTCGTCCGAGCGTCCGGATCCGGTGGCCACCGCCTCGCACGTGCGTTCGGTGGGCGCGGCGCTGGATGCCGCGACGGGCTCCCTGGATGTGCGCGTACCGGTGCCGGAGGCGGCTCCGCTGATGCTCGGCGAGCACGTGCGCGCCTCGATCCAGGTCGCCCTGCACCCGACCGCATTGATCGTGCCCCGAAACGCGGTGCTGCCCGAAGGCGACGCACAGGTGCTGTATACGGTCACGAACGCCAAGGCCGTGCGCCACGAAGTCACGCTTGGGATCACCGGCGCGGACCGCGTGGAAGTACGGGCGAACGGATTGAAAGCGGGCGATGCGGTTGTCGTATCGGGCAACTATGAGCTTGCGGACGGCATGGCGGTACAAATCGAGAAACCGGGTACGGATCCACCTCCGTGAGTCTGGTCGAGCGCATGCATGGTCAGCGCCGATTTGCCATCGCGCTGATTGCCCTGCTGGCTACCGGTGGTCTGGTGGCCAGCTGGACGCTGCCCGTTGCCCTGTTTCCGCACGTCGACTTTCCGCGCATCGTGGTCAACATCGACGCCGGCGACCGGCCTGCGGATCGCATGGCCACGGAAGTCACCATGCTGGTCGAGGAGGCGGTGCGCTCGGTACCCGGACTGCGCAGCGTCCGCTCGACCAGTTCGCGCGGTTCGGCGGATATCTCCATCAATTTTGATTGGGGCCAGGACATGGTCGCGGCCATGTTGCAGGTCGAATCGGCGGTCAACCAGACGATGCCGAGCCTTCCGGCCGGCACCAGCTTTGAGGTCCGGCGCATGGATCCGACGGTATTCCCGACCGTGGCCTACAGCCTGACCTCCCGGAAGCAATCGCTCGTGGAGCTGCGCGACCTGGCGTACTACCAGCTGCGGCCGCTCCTTTCGGCGGTCACGGGAGTGGCCAAGGTGGCCGTCATCGGCGGCGCGGTGGCCGAGTATCGCGTGACCCTCGATTCGGGGCGCCTTGAGGCGCGCGGCCTGAGCCTTGCCGATGTGTCGAAGGCCCTTTCAGCCGGGAATACGATCGGCGCCGTCGGCAGGCTGGAGGACCACTACAAGCTGTACCTGGCAATCCTCGATAACCGCATGCTCGACGAGCGGGCGCTCGCCGAAACCGTGCTGCTGAAGGGACCGGCCGGGCTGATCCGCGTCGGCGATGTGGCCCGGATCACGCACGAGACCGTCCCGCAATGGACCCGGGTCACGGCTGACGGGCGCGATGCCGTCATCCTTCAGGTGTATCAGCAACCCGATGCCAACACCGTACAGATTTCCCGCGACGTGCAGGCGAAGCTCCGCGCCTACGCGCCCCAGCTTCCGGCCGAGGTGAAGATTGCCGACTGGTACGATCAGAGCGAACTGATCATCGCCTCCGCCAAGAGCGTCCGTGACGCCGTCTTCATCGGCATGTGCCTGGCCGCGGCGGTGCTGCTGCTGTTCCTGCGCAATGGCAAGGTCACGCTGATCGCCATCGTTACGGTGCCCGCGACGCTGGCCGCCACCGTGCTGCTGCTAGAGGTTCTGCACAGCAGCTTCAATATCATGACACTCGGCGGCATGGCGGCCGCGGTGGGACTGATCATTGACGACGCGATCGTCATGGTCGAACACATTATCCGCCGCCTGCGGAAACACCCGGGCGCTCACCATGGCCTGGTCTGGACCGCCGCGGCGGAATTCTCCCTCCCGCTCGTCGCCTCGTCCCTGTCGACCGTGATCATCTTCGCACCGCTGGCGTTTCTGTCCGGCGTGACCGGCGCGTTCTTCAAGGCACTTTCGCTGACCATGGCGGCGAGCCTCGCGATCTCCTTCCTGATCGCCTGGCTCGGCGTGCCGGTGCTCGCCGACCATTTCCTCACGGACAAGGACGCTAATCAGGAGGAGGGTGGAGCGTTCACGGAACGCGTTCATCGCGGCTACGAACGACTGCTGCGCCGGCTCCTGAGTCGGCCCATCCTGCTGGTCTTTGCCATCGCGCCGCTGCTGCTGACGGCATTCCTGGCCTACAAAAGCGTCGGTTCAGGCTTCATGCCAGTCATGGATGAAGGCGGCTTCATTCTGGATTACCGCAGCGATCCTGGCACCTCATTGAGTGAGACCGACCGCCTGCTGCGCCAGGTCGAGCAAATCCTGCGCGCGACCCCGGAGGTGCAGACCTATTCGCGGCGCACCGGCCTGCAATTGGGCGGTGGCATCACGGAGGCCGATGAAGGGGATTTCTTCGTGCGCCTGAAGCCGCACCGGAGCCGTGGCATCGAAGAGATCATGACGGATGTGCGCCAGCAGGTGGAAGGAACGGTACCCGGCCTGGAAGTTGAGATGGCGCAACTCATGGAGGACCTGATCGGCGACCTGACCGCCGTGCCGCAGCCGGTCGAGATCAAGATCTTCAGCGATGACGAGGCGGTGCTGACGGCAAGCGCCACCCGCGTGGCCGCGGAGATCGGCAAGATCACGGGCATCGTAGAGGTCAAGGACGGCATTCGGCCCGCGGGCGATGCCATGGTGATCCGGGTAGACCAGGCCAAGGCCGGACTGGAAGGCGTGGACCCGGATGCCATGATGCAGGGTCTGGAGGCCCTGCTCGCCGGCTCGCTCTCGACCACGCGGGTTGAGCGCGGACCCAAACTCGTGGGCATCCGTGCCTGGATCCCGCCCGGCGAGCGGCGCACGGCCGAGGATATCCTTAAGCTCAGGCTGCGCGCGCCGGATGGACATTTCTTTCCCGTGGGACGCGTGGCGACGCTCGAGCCGGTGGCCGGGCAGCCGCAGATCAATCGGGATGATCTGAAGCGGATGCTCGCCGTCACTGGACGGATCAGCGGCCGGGATCTGGGCTCCACCATGCGCGACGTACAGGCGGTGCTCGCCAGGCCCGATATGCTGCCGCGCGGCGTTTACTTCGAACTGGGCGGCACTTACGCGGAGCAGCAGAAGGCTTTTGCCGGTCTGATCGCGGTGTTCGCCGGTGCGGTGGCCCTGGTCTTCCTGCTGCTGCTGGCGCTGTACCAGAATTTCCGGACGGCCCTATCGATGCTGCTGACCACGCTGCTGGCACTGTCTGCGGTGACGATCGGACTGTGGATCACGCGCACGGAGCTGAACATTTCCTCGATGATGGGCATGACCATGATCGTTGGCATCGCCACGGAAGTCGCGATCTTCTACGTCTCCGAGCTCATCTCGCTGTCCGAAGACGTCGATTCGCGCGAAGCTTTGATCCAGGCCGGCATCAACCGCATGCGTCCGATCGCCATGACGACGGTCGCCGCCATCCTGGCGCTGCTGCCCCTCGCCCTGGGCATCGGCGCCGGATCGGCCATGCAGCAACCCCTGGCCATCGCGATCATTTCCGGGCTGGTGCTGCAATTGCCGCTGGTGCTGCTCGTACTGCCGGTGCTGCTGTCGCTCCATTCCCGGGCGCCGGCGACACGCACAGCCACGGAGTCGGCATAGGACTCGCCCCTAGACCACTCCCATGCGAACCCTTGCGCTCCAGAACCAGGGCCTGGGCAGCGCGCCCAGGGTGCGTGCGGTGGTCTGACGCAGCTCGCTGATCCCGAGTTGTTCCTCCGACTGGCCGCTCTTCAGCAGGTCCATCGTGCTGCCCTGGCTCAGCAGCAGCCCGACCAGGCGCTCGGCGTTACCCCAATCCACATGGTGCAGGAGCGCCTCGCGGGCGTAGCGAAAGCACCCACTGGCCTTCATGCGCGCCAGATGCTCGCCCTTGTCCCAGCGCTGCAGGCGCTGCACCCGCCTGAGTTCCTGCTCGAGGCTTCCAATCCGGGTCAGGCATTGCTCGAACGCCAGATCCGCTTGCCACTGCCCCGTCATCGGCGGCCAGTCATAGTCACAGCAGGCGAATACACCCCCGGGATCAAGAAGGCGTGCGGCTTCCACAAAGGTGGGCTGTGGCGCCATCCAGTGCAGGGCCTGTGAGCAGCACACGAGCACCGCGCATCGGTCAGGCAGTCCGGTCGCGTGCGCGTAGCCCTCCCGGTACGACACGTTGCCCGGGGCGCCCGCCGCCAGCGCCTCGGCACGCATGTCAGGCGCAGGCTCAACGCCGATGACCTTAACGGCCTTGTCGGCCCAGTAGCGCGTGGACAATCCAGTACCACTGCCCAGGTCGATCACCGATGAGAGCGTATCGAAGCCGCCGAAGTTGGCCAGCAGGCGCGCCAGATCCTGCGGTGGTTGTGGCCGGCAATGATCGTAGAGGTGCGCAAAACCGCTGAAGCGCTCGATGTTTCCACTGAAGGCGCTCGTGGAAAGGTCGGGTTCGCCATTCATGGACCGCATTATACGAACGTTGCCGGCAGCAATTGCAGGCAGTTGCGCCTTCGGCTCGCTGGCGAATTCGACTGAACAAGCTTTCAGTTTGGATTCAGTATGGAGTCAGGCTCCTCGCGTATAAGGGTCACACTCGAATTGAGGAACAAAAAGCAATGAAAGCATTGGCATTCATCGTGATGGCCGCGTGCATAGTGGCCGTCGTAAAGGCACAACCGAACGGACCGACCTATGCCCAGTACCTGACGGCTCAGGCCCTCGCGCACCATCCGGAAGTGCTCGGCCTGACCATGCACGTGACGCCCCCCGGCACCGCAAACAACATCATCATTGCCTCCAACGTGGCGCCGCTGGGCAAGGTGGCCGACCGGGACGATCTGCAGGTCATCAAGAGCCAGCAGCCACTGGTCGAAGTCACGCGGTCCGGCGACCGCCTGGCGGTCGAATTGCCGTTGCTGGACGCTTCGCTCCGCCCGGTGGGCGCGCTGGGCGTCCAGCTGGCCTTCACGCCAGGGGCCGACCGGCAGGCGTTGACGGCGGCGGCCGTCCAGCTGCGCGACGAACTCGCGCGGCGCATTTCCCATGTGGCCAATCTGGTCGAGCCGGCAAGTTACGACGCGCGCGTGTCGACGAATAGCTACGGCCAGCAGCTGGTCGATGAAACGATGGCCGCGTATCCGGAAATACAAATCCTGGCGTTGCACGCCAATGTGCCCAAGACAGAAGACAACGTCATTGTCGCCTCGAATATTGGCCGCTTCGGCAAGAAGGGCGACGAGGACGACATGCGCCTGATCAGGACGGAAAAGCCAAATCTCGAAATCAATTCCGAAGGCAATCGATTTGAAGCCGAGCTCGTGCTGCGCGACGTATCGGGTTCCAACATAGGCGCCGTCGGTGTCGTCTTCGGATACAAGCCGGGCGATGATCGGATCGCGCTGCAGCGGCGCGCCGAGCAGGTGCAGGCGGGGCTCGGCCGGCGGATTACCAATTCCGGCAATCTGTTCGAGCCCGTCCCTTTCGTCCCCAACCCTCCTGTAGCACCGCTGGCCCAGCGTCTCGTTGATGCGGCGCTGCGCGAGCACCCGGAGCTGTTGATCCTGGCCTTGCACGCCAAGCCCCCTGGCGCACCGGACGTCGTAATCGTGGCCTCAAGCATCGGGCGCATCGGCAAACAGGCGGACGAGGACGACATGGGCGTGATCCGCACCGGCAAGCCCGTGCTGGAGGTCAACGCGGCGGGCAATCGTTTCGAAGTTGAAGTGGTCCTGATGGACAGGGAGGGACGAAACATCGGCGCCCTGAGCGCGGTATACGCCTACACGCCCGCCAGCGACCGCGAAGCCCTGCACCTGGCGGGCGAAAAAATCCGCGATGAACTGGGCCAGCAGATTTCGTCACTCGCTGCGCTGTTCCAACCTGATCCGCCGGCGGCACTGCAGGCCGCTGGCCGCACGGGGCTGCCCGGCTACAGTGGCGACTTCGACCATTTTGGCGTCGATCTAAAGGGCAATCGGCTGTTTCTGGCCGCAGAGGATCATGGCACGCTGGAAGTGTTTGACCTGCATAGCGGGGCGCACCAGCGGACCGTCAATGGGTTTCAGAACCCGCACAGTATCCTCTACATCAGCGATCTCAATCGGTTGCTCGTTACCGACAGCGGACCTGGAATGACCAAAGTGCTGGACGCAACGACGTTCAAGGTCCAGGGCTCGATCAAACTGGTGCCTGGCGCCGATTCCATCGGCTACGACGCACCTAGAAATCGCCTGTACGTTGTGACTGGCGGCAAGGATGTGGACATGAAGAGTTCCGTCCTCGCCGAGATTGACCCGCGCACTGGCATCCATCACGGGGACGTCAGCTTCGATGCCAACCACGTCGAGGCGATGGCCGTTGAGCAGCAGGGCGGCCGCCTGTACATCAATGTCACCGACCAGAATTACATGGCCGTCGTCGACAAGGACAAGCACGCCATCATCGCCCGCTGGCCCGTCAAGGAGGCCCAACAGAACGCGCCAGTGGCGTTTGATGAGGAAAATCATCGCCTGTTTGTCGTCACCCGCAAGCCGGGCATGCTGGTGGTTCTGAATGCAATGACCGGAGAGTCAATCACCAGCTTCAAGGCACCGGAGCACTGCGATGAGGTGGTATTCGACGCTGCGAACCACCGCATCTACGTCGCCGGAGGGGAGGGCTACGTCGGCGTTTACCAGCAAGTCGACGCTGATCACTACCTGCAGTTGCCCAGCGTGCCAAGCGCCAAGGGTGCGAAGACGGCCGTGCTCGTGCCGTCGATGAACCGCCTCTATCTGGCCGTCTCTCCGGGGGAGGGCAATAGTAGTGGTGCCGGGATCATGTGGTTCGACGTGCTTCCATCGGCGCCGTGACGTATCAGCAATCGTGCGAGCGGTCCGTCCGCCTGCATGAAAACCGCGCCGGGGGCCTCGGCAACTGTCATCACGGGTCGCCGCGGCCGCTGCAGACGCTCAAGACCGCGCCCAGTGCTCGGCTGGGCGCTCTCGATGCGATAACAGGCCGGCTGTATCTGCCGACCGCGAAGCTCGGGCCGCCCAAGCCGCCGCAACCCTGGCCGACCGTGGTGCCTGGGACCTTTGCATTCCTGGTGGAGGGGGAGCCTTAGCGATCGCCCACGGCGCCCCTGGCGGAGCCCGTCAGCCGCTGACGGGCCGCGGAGCGCCGCGCATGGCAACGGCATAGATGACCATGGTGACGAGCACCAGGGCCGCCAGCGTCCACAACACGAACGCCGTACTGCTGCCGATCACATAGGCGCAGAACACGATGCCCAGCAGCGCGCAACTCCGGTAGAGAACATCGATACGGTCCCCGGCAGCGGCGTCGCGCTTGAGCAGTGCGGCCAAGGCCACGGCGTAGACACTCAGCGAGAGCAGCACCGACAGCTCGACCAGCCGCACGAACTGTTGCGACAGGGTGGCTGACTTGGTGGCCATCGCCACCAGGCAGGTAAAGCTGCTGGACACGAGCAGCGCGAGCACCGGAACGCCCCGCGCGTCCTGGCGCATGAGAGCGCGTGGCAGGAAGCCTTCGGCGGCGGCGGCCTGGCCGGTCTGCGCCGCCAGCAGGATCCAGCCAGACAGGGTGCCGACCGTCTTGATGAGCGCGGCGAGAGCGACCAGCCCCGCCGCCGTGCTGCCGAGCAGCACGCGCGTCGCGTCCGCGAAGGGCGCATTCGAGTGACTCAGCACGCTCACCGGCACCAGGCCGAAGATCGCGGCGGATGCAGCGATGTACACCAGGGCCGCGAGCAGTACGCCGCTGAGGGTGGCCACCGCGACATTGCGTTCGGGACGATCGACCACCGCCGCCGCAATCGAAGCGCTCTCCAGGCCGAGAAAAGCCCAGAACACCAGCAGCAAGGAGCGCGGCAGCGCCGTGCCGAGCGAAAGCTGGCCTGGATTCCACGATTGGCGGAACAGTGCCGCGTCGAAGTGCAGCCAGCCAAAGCTCGCTACCAGCAGCACGGGCAGCAGGCCGCAAATGATGGTGATTGCATCGAACTGCACGGCGCGCCGCGGTCCATAGAGGTTCAGCAGCGTCAGTAGGGCGATCAGCAGTACGGCCGCTCCCGTCCCGCTCCAGCCGGCGTCGATCCCGGGAAACAGGGCGCCTAAGTAGCCGATCGCCGCGATCGCCACGCCGAGATTGCCGACCCAGCAGATGATCACGTAAAAGAGGTAAGCGAGGAAACCCACGCGGCGGCCGAAGGCGGCCTGCGCGTAGGCGCAGGGGCCGCCGGCCTTGGGGTCACGCGCCGCAAGGCGCGCAAATCCCAGCGCAATGGCCAGCGCGGCGGCGGTCGCCATCGCCCAGCCCAGCAGGCTGATGCCCCCGATCGAGGCCAGCGTGGCCGGCAGCAGGAAAATTCCCGATCCAATCATGTTGCCGGCGACCAGAAACGTGGCGAGCGCCGGCCCGATTTTCTCCGCGCCGGCGCTCATCGCTCCTCGCGCAGCTTCGAATGTGCCCGTCCGTAGCCAAAGTACACGGCAAATCCCAGGCCCAGCCAGATCGCCAGCCGGATCCAGGTGTCGGCGGGCAGGTAGAGCATCAGCACGACGCAACTGAGTACCCCCAATCCTGGAATCAGCGGTACCCAGGGAGTCCTAAACGGCCGGTGCAGCTGCGGGGATTTGTAGCGGAGAATGATGATGCCGCCGCAGACCATGGCGAAGGCCATGAGCGTGCCAATGGAGATCAGTTCTCCCAGCAGGTCCAGCGGCACCAGTCCTGCCGTGAGCGCGGACAGGATGCCGGTGACCAGCGTGCCAACGTGCGGGGTGTGAAAGCGTTCGTTGGTGCGCGCCAGCACCGGCGGCAACAGGCCGTCCCGGCCCATCGCGTAGAAGATCCGTATCTGCCCCAGCAGGCTCAGCAGGATCACGGAGATCATGCCGAACACGGCCACGATGCCTACCAGGAACTTCAGCCAGCCGAGATCCGCGTGCGCCAGGCTGAGCGCCTTGTAAAGCGGGTCGGCGACGTTCAACTGGTGGAAATCGGCAATGCCCGTGATCACGAGGCTCACCGCAATATAGAGGGCCGTGCAGATCGCGAGCGAGAAGAACAGGCTGAGCGGCATCGTGCGCTGTGGATTGTGGGCTTCCTCCGCCAGGGTGGAGACGCCGTCAAAGCCGATGTAGGCAAAGAACACGATGCCCGCGCCACGCAGCACGCCGGTCCAGCCGAAGTCCCCGATTTTACCGGTATTGGCTGGCACAAAAGGCTGCCAGTTGTGCGGGTCGATGTACTGCAGGCAGGCGATGACGAGCACCACGATCGCCAGCACCTTCATCCCCACAATGATGGAATTGACGATCGCGGACTGTCGCGTGCCGATGATCAGCAGCGCCGTGCAGGCCAGCGTGATCAGTACGGCCGGCAGGTCGATCCAGCGGCCGGTGGCGACGACGTGCAGGCCGTCGCCCGCCTTGAACGGCGCACCTGAGAGCACCGCGGGCAGATGCACGCCCAGGTCCGCCAGCAATGCGGTGGCATATCCGGACCAGCCGATGGCCACCAACGAGGCGGAAAACAGGTATTCGAGCATGATGCTCCAGCCGATGATCCAGGCGATGAGCTCGCCAAAGGTGGCATAGGCGTAGGAGTAGGCGCTGCCCGCGACCGGAACCATGGCGGCGAATTCGGCATAGCAGAGTCCCGCAAACAGGCAGGCGAGGCTCGCGATGGCGAAAGACAGCGTGACCGCGGGGCCTGCGTGCAGCGCGGCGACGGTGCCGGTCAGCACAAATATGCCGGCGCCGATCGTGTTGCCCACGCCGAAGGCGGTGAGATTGAGTACGCCGAGGGAGCGTACCAGCGGTGGGCGTTCCCCGCCGTCCGCTTCGCGCTTGAGCGTTTCAATCGACTTGCGAGACCAGGCGCCCAGGCACTTCTCCCCGCTGAAGCTGGCAGACTACCGCAGCGCGGTGAGCCGCGCTTGTTCTCGATCAGTGCCGCGCGAGGCCCGCGGCGTCGCGGGCGAGAGCTTCAATCTGCGCCCAGTCGCCGGCCCTGACCGCGGCGGCGGGCGTGACCCATGAACCACCGACACAGCTGACATTGGGGAGGGCAAGATACCGTGGTGCGCTCTCGCGCGTGATGCCGCCGGTGGGGCAGAAAATCACATCGGCGAACACCGGTGCGAAGGCCTTGAGCATTGCGGTGCCGCCGGCCGGTTCGGCGGGGAAGAATTTCAGTGCGCTGAACCCGGAAGCACGCGCGGCGAGCAGCTCCGAAGCGGTCGCGATCCCCGGGAGCAGGGGAAAGCCGGCGTGGCGGCCGGCCACCGCCAGCTCTTGGGTGAGCCCTGGAGTGACCGCAAATTGCGCCCCAGCGGCGGCAACACGCTCGAAATCTTCAGGGCGCGTCAGGGTGCCGGCGCCCACGATCGCTTCCGGCAAGGCCTTGCGCATCGCCGCGATGGCCGCCAGTGCGGCGTCGGTGCGCAGCGTGACCTCGAGCACCGTGAGGCCACCGGCGCACAGGGCGCGCGCCAGCGGCACCGCATCCGCTTCGCGCTCGATGGTCAGCACCGGTATGACCGGGGCACGCGCCATGATGTCTGTCATCTTCATGTGTATGAACCTGGACAGCTAGAGGGTCGGGCGGGACCGTCTCAGGGCGGCGGCGTGCAGATGCCACCGCCCTGCTCGGCGCTGGTGGCATGGGTACGGAACAGCGCGAACAGTTCGCGGCCCATGCCGAATTGACTGTGCGACGGCGGAGACTCGACAGTGCGCTGCGCCCAGACTTCCTCGTTGACCAGCGCCTCAAGGCTCCCTGCGTTGCTGTCCAGTCTCACCACATCGCCATCGCGAAGCTTGCCCAACGGCCCGCCGCAATGCGTTTCGGGTGACACGTGGATCGCCGCCGGAACACTGCCGGAGGCGCCGGACATGCGGCCGTCGGTGACCAGCGCCACCTTGTGGCCCTTGGCCTGCAGGGCCGACAGGGCGGGCGTGAGCTTGTGAAGTTCCGGCATGCCGTTGGCCCGTGGGCCCTGGCCACGCACCACGACGATGACATCGCGATGCAGTTCGCCGGCCTTGAACGCCACGCCCACCGCTTCCTGTGAATCGAAGATCCGCACCGCCGCTTCGACGCAGCGGCGCTCGGGCTTGACCGCCGAGACCTTAATCACCGAGCGGCCAAGATTTCCCCGCAGCAATTTCAGTCCGCCATCGGTGCTGAAGGGATCGGAGGCTGGACGCAGGACCGCAAGATCGCCGCTCTGTGCGGGCCCGTCGCGCCAGCTGAGCTTGCCCGCATCGAGCCAGGGTTCCTGCGTGTAGGCGTGCAGATCCGTACCGTTCACGGTGCGCACCTCCGCGTGCAGGAGGCCGGCGCCGAGCAGTTCGCGGATCACGAACGCCGTGCCACCGGCGGCGTGGAAATGGTTGATGTCGGCGCTGCCGTTCGGATAGACGCGCGCGATGAGGGGCACGGCGGCCGACAGGGCGCTGAAGTCGTCCCAATCGATGGTGATGCCCGCCGCGCGCGCCATGGCGACCAGGTGAATGGTGTGGTTGGTGGATCCGCCGGTAGCGAGCAGTCCGACGATGGCGTTGACGATGGCGCGCTCATCGACGATCTGCGCCAGTGGCCGGTAATCATTCCCGTGCGCCCAGATCTGCGCCGCGCGCTGCGCCGCCGCTCGCGTCAGGGCTTCGCGCAGCGCCGTGCCTGGATTCACGAAGGCGCTGCCGGGCAGATGCAGGCCCATGATCTCCATCAGCATCTGGTTGCTGTTGGCGGTGCCGTAGAAGGTGCAGGTGCCCGCGTCATGGTAGCTCTGCGACTCGGATTCCAGCAGCGCGGCCCGGTCAATGCGGCCCTCGGCATGCGCCTGGCGGATGCGCGCCTTCTCCTGGTTCGGGAGCCCGGAGGTCATCGGGCCGGCGGGCACGAAGATGGTCGGGAGCGATCCAAAGCTGAGCGCACCGATCAGCAGGCCGGGCACGATCTTGTCGCACACGCCCAGGCACAGCGTGGCGTCGAACATGCCGTGCGAGAGGGCCACGGCCGTGGACAGTGCGATCACCTCGCGGCTGAACAGCGACAGTTCCATGCCGGTCTGTCCCTGGGTCACGCCATCGCACATGGCCGGGACGCCTCCGGCCACCTGCGCCGTGGCGCCGGCTTCGCGCGCCGCGTCGCGTATCACACCCGGGTAGCGCTCGAAGGGCTGGTGCGCCGAGAGCATGTCGTTGTAGGCCGTGACGATGCCGATGTTAGGCCAGCGCAGCTGGCGCAGGGCCTGCTTGTCCGCCGGAGCGGAGGCGGCGAAGCCGTGGGCGAGATTGGTGCAGCTGAGGCGCTGGCGCGCGCTGCCGTCCCGTCCGCCCGCGCTCATGCGATCCAGGTAGGCGCGTCGCGAGTCGAGGCTGCGCGAGCGCACGCGCTCCGTTACGCTGCGCAGGACGGGATGCAGGCCGTGGGCTTTGGTCACAATGCGTAGTAAAACTCCGTCCAAAGCGTTTGGCAAGAGTCGTTTGTCATAATGTGGACTAGAGGGCAACAGCCTAAATAGCCAGAGAAAAAAACTTTTGCAGGTATCTACTACAGGTTATATAGTAGTTTAGCTACACAAAATGATCCGTGCTGACGGAGAAAGACGGTGCAGTCACTCAAGCCTTTTGATTTCGTGCTTTTCGGGGGCACCGGCGATCTGGCGATGCGCAAGCTCATCCCGGCGCTGTACCAGCGCTTCGTGGACGGCCAGTTCGACGAGGGTTCGCGCATCCTCGCCTGTGCCAGTTCGGCGCTGAGCCGGAGCGATTACCTGCAGCGCGCGCAGGGGCAGTGCCGGGAGCACCTGACGGGGACCGAGTTCAGCGAGGCGCGCTGGACACAGTTTGCCGCCTGCCTGGACTACCAGCAGGTGGATGCCACCCGCGTGGAGGACTTCCGGACGCTCAAGCGCCGGATCGCGGACCGGGACGAGCAGACCCGCGTCTGGTTTCTGTCGACCTCACCCAGCCTCTATATCGCCACGGCCGGCAACATGGCCGCGGCGGCCGTCGCCACGCCCGCCGCGCGCGTCGTACTGGAGAAGCCGCTCGGCACCGATCGTGTCTCCGCGGCACGCATCAACGAGGAGGTTGCGCGAAGCTTTGCGGAGAACCAGATTTACCGTATCGATCACTACCTCGGCAAGGAGCCGGTGCAAAATCTCCTGGCGCTGCGTTTTGGCAATGCGCTCTTCGAACCGCTGTGGCGCCGGGGCCGCATCCGGCACGTGCAGATCACGGTCGCCGAACACCTCGGAGTCGAAGGGCGCGCGAAGTTCTACGACGAGACCGGCGCGCTGCGTGACATGGTGCAGAACCACATGCTGCAGCTGCTGTGCATCCTGGCGATGGAGCCGCCGGCCAGCTCGGACGCCGATACCGTGCGCGACGAAAAGCTCAAGGTGCTGCGCGCGCTGCGCCCGATCGACAGCGAGAACGTGGAGCAGAAGACCGTGCGCGGCCAGTATCGAGCCGGCAGCATCGAGGGCAAGGCGGTGCCCGGCTACGCCGATGAGCCCGGCGTGCCCGCCGGCAGCAGCACCGAGACTTTCGTGGCGATCAAGGCGGAGATCGACAACTGGCGCTGGGCCGGGGTCCCGTTCTACCTGCGCACCGGCAAGCGGCTGCAGCAGCAGCTCGCCGAAATTGCGATCACCTTCGATGACGTGCCGTTGTCCATTTTCCCCAATCGAGCGCAGGACTCCCCCAATCAGCTCGTGATCCATCTGCAGCCCGACGAGAGCATCACGCTGACGGTGCTCGCCAAGGCGCCGGGCGATGCCATGCGACTGCGGCCAGTGAATCTGGCGCTCGACCTGGCCGAAAGTTTCAAGGAGCGGCCGCTTTCCGCCTATGAGCGTCTGCTGATGGATGTCGTCAAAGGCAATCTTACGCTGTTCATGCGCCGCGACGAGCTCGATACCGCCTGGAGCTGGATCGATCCGATCCGCGCCGGCTGGGCGAACTCCGGCAATGCGCCCAAGACCTACGCGGCCGGCAGCTGGGGGCCGGCGGCTTCCACCGCCATGATCGGGCGCGACGGTTATGCCTGGCGTGACGAGACCTGAGCCGGCGCCGCAGGCGATGGTGCGCGAGTGGCGCGACGGCGATCCGAGCCTCCAGGCCGCCGTGCTCGCCGCGGCCATTGCGGCGCAGTTGCGTGCCGCGCTGGTGCGGCGCGGGGCGGCGAGTCTCGTGGTGTCGGGTGGACGCACTCCGCTGCTGATGTTTGCGCAGCTGGCGCGCCACGCACTGGACTGGACGCGGGTTCACATCACCCTCGCCGATGAGCGCTGGGTCGGAAGCGATGATCCGGCGAGCAACGAGGGCTTGGTGCGCGCCACGCTGCTGCGTGGCGCGGCGGCCCAGGCTCGCTTTCAGGGGCTGAAGAACGCGGCGGCAACGCCCGCGGCCGGTGCGCTGCAGGCCTGGGAGGCCCTCGGCGTCCTGCCCCGGCCCTTTGATGTCGTGGTGCTCGGCATGGGGGAGGATGGCCATACCGCGTCGCTGTTCCCGGGCGATCCTCAGCTGCCGGCCGGACTGGACGCGGACTTGCCTCCGGGGTGCCTGGAAATGCATGCACCGGCGGCGCCGCAGCTGCGCCTGAGCCTGAATCTTTCCGCGCTGCTCGATGCACGGCGCATCGTCATCCAGATCCAGGGTGCGCCAAAATGGCAGGTCTATCAGCGTGCGCGCGCGGCCGGGGAGGAGGCTGAGCTGCCGATCCGGGCCATTTTCCGGCACAGCACGGTCCCGCTCGATGTGTACTGGTGTCCGGACGCCGGGGGCAGCGCCCCGTGAATGCGCCTGAACGCAGTGCCGCAGCGCCGAGCCCGGAAGCGGGCTGGCTCAAGTTCCTGCGTGGGGCGCGCGAAAGCCTGCCCACGGCGGAGCGGCGCGTCGCCGATCTGGTGCTCGAGCGGCCGCACGAACTGCTGCAGATGTCGCTGGCGGCGGTGGCGCAGCAGGCGCAGGTCAGCGAGCCGACGGTGATCCGCTGCTGCCGGTCGCTCGGTTGCAGCGGCTTTGCGGATTTCAAGCTGCGCATGGCACAGGGCCTCGCCAGCGGCCAGATGTTCGTGCACGCCGACGCCCGCCCCGAGGACTCGGTGGCGGAGATGGCCGCCAAGGTATTCGGCAAGGCGGCGCGCACGCTCCTGCAGGTGCGCAGTCAGCTCGATCCGGGCCGGCTCGAAAGGGCGATCGCGCTGCTGTGCGCGGCACGGCGCGTCGAGTGCTACGGCCTGGGCAGCTCCGGCATCGTGGCCGCCGACGCGCAGCACAAGCTGTTTCGGCTGGGTTTGCCTTCAGTGGCCTATTCGGATGCGCACGTGCATGGCATGGCGGCCACTATGCTGCGCCCGGGCGATGTCGTCATGGCTATCTCGGCGAGCGGGCGCACGGTGGACCTGCTCTCGAGTGTCGATCTGGCGCGCGAGTCCGGCGCCGAGGTTATCGGCATCACCGCGCTCGGCTCGCCCCTGGCGGCGCGCTGCACCGTGGCGCTGGAACTGCTGGTCGATGAAGACACGGACATCTACACGCCGATGACGACCCGGCTGGCGCAGCTCGCCGTGATCGATGTGCTGGCCGTCGGGGTCGCACTGCGCCAGGGGCCTGAACTGCTCACCCGGCTCGCGCGGGCGACAGAGAGCCTGCGCAGCAAGCGCGTGCGCGGATTCGAGTAACGGCCGGGCCTGCGCTAGCGTCTGGATTGCGCCTCATTGGCGCAGAACCACTCGTAGGTGCGCCGCAGACCCTCATCCAGCGTGGTCGTGGCCTGCCAGCCCAGTGTCAGCAGGCGATTCACGTTCAGCAGCTTTCGCGGCGTACCGTCGGGCTTGGAGCTGTCGAAGACCAGGTCGCCCTGGAAGCCCACGACCCTGCCGATCCGCTCCGCCAGCTCGCGGATCGTGACATCTTCGCCCACGCCGATATTGATGAGGCCGGCGCCCGAATACTTCTGCGTCAGGAACACCACGGCGTCGGCCAGGTCATCGACATAAAGAAACTCACGTCGCGGCGTTCCGGTGCCCCAGATCACGACGGATCCCTTGCCCTCGCGCCTGGCTTCGTGGAACTTGCGGATCAGCGCGGGCAACACGTGCGAGCTCTCCAGGCCGAAGTTGTCGCCGGGGCCGTAGAGGTTCGTGGGCATCAGCGAGATCGCATCGAAGCCGTACTGTCTCTGGTAGGCCTGGCACATCTTGATCCCGGCGATCTTGGCGATGGCATACCACTCGTTGGTCGGTTCCAGGGGACCGGTGAGGAGGCTGTCCTCATCGAGGGGCTGCGGGGCGGCCTTTGGGTAGATGCAGCTGGAGCCCAGGAACGTCAGCTTGCGGGCACCGTTCCGGTAGGCCGCGTCGATGACGTTGTTCTGCACCACGAGGTTGTCGCGGATGAAATCGGCCGGATAGCTGTTGTTGGCCAGGATGCCGCCGACACGTGCGGCGGCCAGTATCACCACCTCCGGTCGGTGCGCGGCGAACCACGCCTCGACGTCGGCCTGCCGCGTAAGCTCCAGTTCGCCCCGCTCGGCCACCAGCAGCTGCTCGTAGCCCAGTGCGCGCAGGCGGCGCACCACGGCGGAGCCCACCAGGCCGCGATGTCCGGCGATATAGATGCGCGTCTGTCTATTCATGTCTTGAAAAGGTCTTGAACCCTTCGCGCGCGATCAGCGCGTCGCGCCGTGCCTGCTGCAGGTCGCCCTCGACCATTTCCTGCACCAGCTCGCTGAAGCTTATGAGCGGTGCCCAGCCCAGCCGCGTGCGCGCCTTGCTCGCATCCCCCATGAGCGTTTCGACCTCCGTGGGGCGGAAGTAGCGCGGGTCGACCTTGACGATGAGCTTGCCGGTGGCCGCATCGAACCCCTGTTCATCGACGTCCTTGCCGCGCCACTCCAGGCGCTGGCCCAGCAGTTCGCCGGCCCGCGTGACGAATTCCCGCACCGAATGCTGCTCGCCCGTGGCAATGACGAAATCCTCGGCCTGTTCCTGCTGCAGCATCAGCCACTGCGCGCGGACGAAGTCCTTGGCGTGACCCCAGTCGCGCAGGGCATCGAGATTGCCCAGGTACAGGCATTCCTGCAGCCCCTGGGAGATGCGCGCCAGCGCACGGGTGATCTTTCGCGTCACGAAGGTCTCGCCACGGACGGGCGATTCGTGGTTGAAGAGAATTCCGTTGCAGGCGTACAGCCCATAGGCCTCCCGGTAGTTGACGGTGATCCAGTAGGCGTAGACCTTGGCGGCCCCGTAGGGGGAGCGCGGATAGAAGGGCGTGCTCTCGCGCTGCGGGGTCTCCTGCACCCGGCCGTACATCTCGGAAGTCGCCGCCTGGTAAAAGCGGGTCCGCTGGCCCAGGCCTAAGATGCGGATGGCCTCGAGCAGGCGCAGGGTACCGAGCGCGTCCGAGTTGGCCGTATATTCAGGGGTCTCGAAGGACACCGCGACGTGGCTCTGCGCCGCCAGGTTGTAGATCTCGTCGGGCTGCACCTGCTGCACGATGCGGATCAGGTTGGTGGCGTCGGTCAGGTCGCCATAGTGCAGCCGCAGGCGCACATTGCGCTCATGTGGGTCCTGGTAGAGGTGATCGATGCGGTCGGTATTGAAGCTCGAGGCACGACGCTTGATGCCATGCACAGCGTAGCCTTTTGCCAGCAGCAATTCGGCCAGATAGGCGCCATCCTGGCCGGTAATGCCGGTAATCAGCGCGGTCTTGCTCATGGCAGGTCCTTGGAAGCGGGCGGCAAGTGCAGAGTTTACGTCGACAAGCCACCCCAGAGGCTAATCTAATAGGGCCCGGGGCGGTCGGCCTGGCTGCCGATGGAACCAGAGACTATGCAAGCTATTCGTCACATTCGTGGTGTCGGCATTGTCGCGGCGGCTCTGCTGCTTGCAACGACGGCGCTGGCGGATGCAGACCCATCGGCCGTGGATGTCCAGGAGGCGGGCCTGCGCACCTCGCTGGCGCCGACCGCGGCGCTGATTGCGCGCGATGGCGAGACGCTCAAGCTGAATTTCCCCATCCGGCTGGCCTTCGTGCCCGACGGCATGGAGTTGCTCCCGGCGGGCAAGCAGATGCTCGACATCCTGGCCCGATCGCTCCGGGCGCACGAGCACACGCAGGTGGTCGTGGCGGTCTACACCGATGCCATCGGCAGCAGCGAATTCAACCAGCAGGAGTCGCTGGCGCGCGCCGAGGTGGTGGTCGGGTATCTGCGCGACAAATCCGTCGCCGGCGCACGCCTGATCGCGCGCGGCGTGGGCGAGTCTGCGCCCCTGAATGCGGAAAACACGCCGGAAGGGCGGGATCTGAACCGCCGATTGCAGGTGATCATCACGCCTTTGTCTTCGTAGGCCCCATCCGTTAGGCTGGCGCGCTTTCGCAATGGACTCAGAAGCTTACCGTTCATGAAAGTCACGATATTCGGGTCCGGCTATGTCGGCCTGGTCACCGGCGCCTGCCTGGCGGAGGCTGGCAATCATGTGGTCTGCGTCGACATCGACGCCGCCAAGGTGGCCCGGCTCAAGGCCGGCGAGGTGCCGATCCACGAGCCGGGCCTCGATGCACTGATTCGCCGCAATCGCGATGGCGGGAGGCTCGAATTCACCACCGATGCCGCGCGCGCGGTGGAGCACGGCCTGTTCCAGCTGATCGCGGTCGGTACGCCTCCCGGTGAAGACGGGTCCGCCGACCTGCGGCACGTGCTGAATGTCGCCCGCGAGATCGGCGCGCGCCTCAAGCGCTACGCCGTGGTGGTGACGAAATCGACCGTGCCGGTGGGTACGGCGGACAAGGTTCGCGAGCAGCTGCTCGCCGCACTCACCGCTCGCGGGGCGAGCGTGGAATTCGATGTGGTCTCGAACCCGGAATTTCTCAAGGAAGGCGCCGCCATCCAGGATTTCCTCAAGCCGGACCGGGTCGTCATCGGCACGGACAGCGCGCGCAGCACGGAGCTCATGCACGCCCTGTACGAGCCGTTCACCCGCAACCATGACCGGCTGATCGTGATGGATATCCGCTCGGCCGAACTGACCAAGTACGCGGCCAATGCGATGCTGGCCACCAAGATCAGTTTCATGAACGAGCTGGCCAATATCGCCGAGCGCGTGGGTGCCGACATCGAGCGGGTGCGCATCGGCATCGGCTCGGATCCACGCATCGGCTACAGCTTCATCTATCCGGGCACCGGGTACGGGGGCTCGTGTTTTCCGAAGGACGTCAAGGCCCTGATCCGCTCGGCGAAGGACGTGGGCTTCAAGGCGCAGATCCTGCAGGCCGTCGAAGCGGTCAACGAGCGCCAGAAATCGATCCTGGTGCGCAAGCTCCTGCGTGCCTTCGGCGGAAGTTTGGCCGGGCGCACGCTGGCGCTGTGGGGACTGGCCTTCAAGCCCAACACCGACGACATGCGCGAGGCGCCGAGCCGCGTGATCGTCCAGGGCCTGCTGGCCGCGGGCGCGAAAGTGCGCGCCTATGATCCGATCACCCTGGACGAGGCGCGCCGGCTGTGGGACAGCAGCGAGGGCGTGACGCTGTGCGATAACGCCTATGAGGCGGCCACCGGCGCCGAGGCCCTGCTCATTGTCACCGAGTGGCAGGAATTTCGCAGCCCGGACTTCGAGCGACTCAAGCAGCTCATGGCCACGCCGCGCATCTTCGACGGCCGCAATCTCTACGACCCGGCGCTGCTGGCGCGACTGGGCTTCGAGTACGCCGCCGTCGGGCGCGGCCAGCCGGTGATCGCGGACTAGACGCCGAACATGAGCCATACCCCGCTCGTTCCCGTCGTTCTCTCCGGTGGTTCCGGTTCGCGCCTCTGGCCACTGTCGCGCGAGCTGTATCCCAAGCAGCTGCTGCCCCTGATCCGGGCCCAGACGATGCTGCAGGAGACGGTGCAGCGGCTCGCGGGACTGGCGATTACGGCGCCCGTCGTCGTGTGCAACGAGGCGCACCGCTTCCTGGTGGCCGAACAGCTGCGGGTCGCTGGCACGCCCGCGCAGGCCATCCTGCTCGAGCCGGTGGGGCGGAACACGGCGCCTGCGATCGCGCTGGCGGCCCACGCGGCGCTCGCTGCCGAGGGTCCGGACGCGCTGCTGCTGGTGCTGCCCGCCGACCATGTGATCCGCGACACGGCGGCCCTGCACGCCGCGGTGCGCACTGCGGCGGGCCTGGCGCAGGCCGGTCACCTGGTGACCTTTGGGGTGGTTCCCCACGCGCCCGAGACGGGCTTCGGGTACATCCGCCGCGGCCCTCCCGTGGGCGGCGGCTGGCGAATCGCCCAGTTTATCGAGAAGCCCGCCCGTGAACGCGCGCAGGAGTTCCTGGCCAGCGGCGAGTACTTCTGGAACAGCGGCATGTTCGTGTTCGCTGCCCGCCGCTTTCTCGAGGAACTCGGCCAGCACGCGCCGGATGTGGCCGCATCCTGTGCCCAGGCCATCGGCGCGGCGCGGACCGACCTGGACTTCACGCGGGTCGATGCGACGGCGTTTGCCGCCTGCCCCAGCATTTCGGTCGACTATGCGGTGATGGAAAAGACCACGCATGCCGTCGCCGTATCGCTCGAGGCGGGCTGGAGCGACGTGGGATCCTGGGATTCACTGCACGCGGCCAGTGAGCCGGACGGCGAGGGCAACGTGATCCGTGGCGATGTGCTCGCCGATAATACAAAGAATTGCTACCTGTACGCCCAGAGCCGCCTGGTGGCGACCGTGGGACTGCGTGACTGCGTGGTGGTCGAGACCAAGGATGCCGTACTGGTCGCGCCGCGCGACCGCGTGCAGGACGTCAAGGCGCTGGTGACGCGGCTGAAGGGCCTGGGCCGCAGCGAGCACGCCCTGCACCGCGAAGTGTTTCGCCCCTGGGGGAGCTATGATAGCCTCGATCAGGGCGATCGCTTCCAGGTCAAGAGACTGGTCGTGAATCCGGGTGGAATCCTCTCCCTGCAGTTGCATCACCATCGCGCCGAGCATTGGGTGGTGGTGTCCGGCACCGCGCGCATCACGCGCGGCGATGAAATCTTCTCGCTCGAGGAGAACCAGTCCACCTACATTCCCGTCGGTGTACGCCACCGCATCGAGAATCGTGGCGATCGGCCGTTGCACATCATCGAGGTCCAGTCGGGCGGCTATCTGGGCGAGGACGATATCGTGCGGCTTGAGGACCAGTACGGACGGGAGGGCACGAAGCGATGACGAAGCTCACCTGTTTCAAGGCCTACGACGTTCGCGGCCGCATTCCCACCGAGCTCAATGAGGAGCTGGTCTATGAGATCGGCCGCTCCTACGCCGGATTCGTCAAGCCGCGACGGGTCGCCGTGGGGCGCGACATCCGCGCCACCAGCCAGACGCTTTCGGCGGCGCTGATCCGTGGCCTGAACGATTCCGGGGTCGACGTCGAGGACATCGGCCTTTGTGGCACGGAGGGCGTCTACTTCGCGACTTTTGCCGCCCAGCTCGATGGCGGGATCATGGTGACCGCGAGCCACAATCCGCCGGATTACAACGGCCTGAAATTCGTCCGTGAGGGCAGCCGGCCGATCAGCGCCGACACCGGACTGCAGCAGATGCGCGCCATGATCGAAGGCGGCCAGCTGCCGCCGCGCGCCCGGCAGCCAGGCAAGGCCAAGCCGCTCGATATCGGCGGCCAGTATCTGGAGCATCTACTGGGCTACGTCAAGAGCGCGCGCCTGCGGCGGCTGAAGGTGGTCGTCAACGCCGGAAACGGCGGGGCAGGGCTGGTGCTCGACCAGCTCGAGCCGCGCCTGCCGTTCGAGTTCATCAAGGTGCACCACCAGCCCGACAGCTCCTTTCCGAACGGCGTGCCCAATCCGATGCTCGAGGAGAATCGCCGCAGTACCGTGGAGGCGATGCGTGCGAGCGGCGCGGATATCGGCCTGGCCTGGGATGGCGATTTCGACCGCTGCTTCTTCTTCGATGAACACGGCGGGTTCGTCGAGGGCTACTACCTGGTCGGATTGCTGGCGGAGGCGTTTCTGAAGCGCTTTCCGGGCGGGCGCATCGTGCACGATCCTCGCCTGACCTGGAATACGATCGACATCGTGCGCCGCTGCGGCGGGGAGCCCGTGCTATGCCGTTCAGGACACGCCTTCATCAAGCAGCGCATGCGCGAGTCCGACGCGGTCTACGGCGGGGAGATGAGCGCGCATCACTACTTCCGCGATTTCGCCTATTGCGACAGCGGCATGATCCCCTGGCTGCTGGTGCTCGCCGTGATGTGCGAGGCGGGCAAGACGCTGGGTGAGCTGGTCGGAGAGCGCCAGCGGCTGTTTCCGGCCAGCGGCGAGATCAATCGCGAGATCGCCGATGTAAAAGCGGTGACCGCCCGGGTGCAGGATCACTACGCCGCCGCCGCACTGTCCATCGATCACACCGACGGCCTGTCGATGGAGTTCGAGCAGTGGCGCCTGAACCTGCGCGGCTCCAACACCGAGCCCCTGGTGCGCCTGAACGTGGAGGCCCGCGGCAGCGAAGCATTGATGCGTGAGCGGACCGACGAGGTGCTGCGGCTGATGGCCCAAGCATGAGCCCGCTCGACATGCTGCTGGGCCGGCGCTCGATTCCGGCGCAGTGCCTGACCGGCCCGGGCCCCGACCCGGCGCAGCTGAATGCCGCCCTGGAGGCGGCCATGCGCGCACCCGACCATGGCCGCATGCAGCCGTGGCGCTTCCGCCTGATTCGCGGCGCGGCACGTGCGCGTTTCGCCGAGCTGCTCGTGGCGAGTGCGCGCGCGCGTGATCCGGCGATGCCCGCGGCGCAGCTGGAGAAGCTGCGCAGTCGCCCGCAGCAGGTCCCACTGGTGATCGCGGTCAGCGCGCGGCTCCGGGACAATCCAAAGGTCCCCGACATCGAGCAGCTGCTGTCCACGGGCGCCAGCGTCATGAATCTGCTCAATGCCCTGCACGCACTGGGCTTTGGCGCGATCCTGCTCACCGGCCCGAGCGTCTACGATCCTGCGGTGGCCGCCGGACTGGGGTGCGAGGCGGGCGAGCGGCTGCTCGGTTTCGTGTACGTGGGCTCCGTGGGCGTGGTGACTCCCACGGCGCCGGCCCGTCCGGCGAGCGCCACGTTTGTGAGCGAGTGGACCGGCTAGCAGCCGGTGCGCATCAGCCTTCGGCGCACGGCCCGAGAGGCTGCGGCGGCTCGACGCAGGGTACGCTCTCCAGTAGGCTGGCCGGTATGTGGGGGATTGCGCGCTACCAGTGGCTGGTCTTGTTCGCCGCCTGGCTGGGCTGGGGATTCGACGTCTTCGACGGCCTGCTCTTCAACTACGTCGCGCCCAATTGCATCCCCACGCTCCTGCACCTGCCAGCCGGCTCCGCCGCGGCGACCATAGCCACGCGCTACTGGACCGGCGTGCTCACCTCGCTCCTGCTGCTGGGATGGGCGGCGGGTGGCGTGCTGTTCGGCTTCATCTGCGATCGGGTCGGACGGCTCCGTACGCTGCTGTTGACGATGCTCATGTACGCGGTCGGCACCGCGGCCTGCGCGGCGGCGACCACCCTGTGGATGCTGGTCCTGTTCCGGCTCGTGGCCAGTCTGGGGATCGGCGGGGAGTGGGCGGCGGGAGCCAGCATGGTGGCGGAAGTGATGCCCGAGCGTCGCCGCATCGAGGGCGGTGCGCTGCTGTACACCGCCGCGCCGTTTGGCCTGTTCCTGGCGACGCTGATCAACTACCAGGTCGCCGGCGTCTGGTTCGCCGGCAATACCGAGCAGTCCTGGCGCTACGTGTTTCTGTTCGGCCTGTTGCCGGCCGCGGTGGCCTTTCTGGTGAGGCTGTACATACATGAACCGGAACGCTGGCAGAAGGCACGGGCGCAGAGCAAGCCGAAGCTCCGGGAGATCTTCGGCCCGGAGCTGCGCCGCCGGACGCTGCTCGGCACATTTACGGCCGTGATTGCGCTCGTCGCCTGGTGGAGCTGCAATGCGTTTATTCCAACGATTGCCACGGAACTGGCACACGCAGAGGCCAGCTTGCGCGCTCTTGACAAGCAGGCCACCCAGGGCCTGATCGAGAACTGGAAGCTCACCGCGACGGTGGCGTTCAACCTGGGCGGCCTGATCGGGACGCTCCTGACCATTCCCCTGGCCAAGCGGCTCGGCCGCCGGCCCATGTTTGCCCTGTACTTTGCCGTCTCGGCGGCGGCGATCCTGGCCACCTTCGGTCTTGACATGCCCGCGCATGCGCGCCTGTACATGTTCTTCGCCATCGGCCTGTCCGTATTCGGTGTCTTTGGCGCCTTCCCGTTCTATCTGCCGGAACTGTTTCCGACGCGCCTGCGGGCCACGGGCGCCGGTTTCTGCTACAACATCGGCCGCGTGCTGGCTTCCGTCGGGCCCTTCGTGGTCGGCGCCGCAGCCCAGCAGGGCACCGCAATGCAGACCATCTTCTATGTGGGATTCGTGCCGCTTGCCGGCCTGCTGCTGGCCCCGTTGATACTCGAGACCGGCGGCGGGGCACTGCCGGAATGAATCCGTTAGCGGCCTTGAGCCGTCGAGGACCATAGCGTGGAATTCATCAACCTCAAGGCGCAGTACCGGGCGCTGCGTCGGGACATCAACTCGCGCATCCAGGCGGTGCTCGAGCATGGCCAGTACATCCTTGGGCCGGAAGTGCGCGACCTCGAGCAGCGCCTGGCCGCCTACGTCAACAGCGCGAACTGCGTAACGGTGGCGAGTGGTACCGAGGCCCTGCTCATCGCCCTGATGGCGCTCGGCGTCGGGCCCGGAGATGAAGTGATCACCACCCCATTCAGCTTTGTCGCCAGCGCCGAGGTCATCGTGCTGGTGGGCGCCAAACCTGTGTTCGTGGACGTGGAGCCTGATACCGCCAACCTGGATCCCGGCCTGCTCGACGCGGCGATCAGCGAGCGCACCAAGGCCATCATCCCGGTGAGCCTCTACGGTCAACCGGCCGACATGGATGAGATCAGTGCGATCGCGGCGCGTCGCGGGCCCATCGCGGTCATCGAGGATGCCGCCCAGAGTTTTGGCGCCACTTACCACGGCCGGCGCAGCGGCGCGCTGTCGGCCCTGGGCTGCAGCAGTTTCTTTCCCAGCAAGCCGCTCGGCTGCTACGGTGACGGTGGTGCGATCTTTACCGACGATGAACCGCTGGCGCGCGCCTGCAGCGAGATTCGGGTCCACGGCCAGAGCGCACGCTATCTGCACACGCGCATCGGCGTCGGTGGCCGGATGGATACACTGCAATGCGCGATCCTGCTGGCCAAGCTGACACGCCTGGATTGGGAGATCGCGCGACGCATCGAACTCGGCGCTCGCTACGGCGAGGCGATCCGCGCCAGTGGTGCCCGCGCCGGATTGCTGACGGTGCGGCCCAACCGCAGCTGTGTCTGGGCGCAGTACACCGTGCTGGTCGAGAACCGGGACGCTGTGCAGGAAAAGCTCAAGCGTGCCGGCATACCGACGGCGGTGCACTATCCGCGGCCGCTCCACAAGCAGCCGGCCTATGAATCGCTGTGTGACGCCAGGCACCTGCCCGTGAGCGAGTCACTGGCGACCCAGGTGATCAGCCTGCCGATGAGCGCGGATCTCTCCGAATCCGAGCAGGACATCGTCGTGGCGGCGCTGGCGCGCGCCACGGCGTGATGGCGCAGGCGCCGCCTGTGATTCACCCGCTGCGCTGCCCGATTCTGGTGGTACTGAGCCTGGTGCCCATGGTGTTCGCAGCGCCGCCGCCTGCGCCAGAACCCCAACGGCTCGGCGGCACGGTCACCCGGGTCATCGATGGCGACACTATAGAAGTGCAGCTCGGCAAGCAGCGGGTTCCGGTGCACCTGAGTGGCATCGATGCACCCGAGCGCGGCCAGCCCTGGAGCAAGGAAGCCACCACGGCCCTGGAACAGATGGTGCTGAACCAGGATGTCGATCTGGAGCCGATCCACGTCGACGACCGGAATCGGCGCACGGCGATCGTGTTCGTGGGTGAAGAGGAAGTCGGGGCGGCCATGGTCCGCGACGGCAATGCCTGGGCCGATCGCAAGCACCTGAGCGCGAGTGATACCGAATTGTGCGAACTGGAGGCCGGTGCCCGGGAAGGAAAGCTGGGCCTGTGGGCGCTTCCCGCTCGCGACCGAATCGCGCCCTGGGAGTATCGGCGCTGGTTCCTGCACCGTCATTACACGGATTACGCCGATGAGACCGTTGCGCAATGCGTGGCGGCCGAGAAAGCGCGTTGATGGTGGAAGGTACAGGGATTGGATCGGCGACTGTTGCCGTATCAGGGAACTCGAAGCTGAGAACATGAACGGGTGACGCCGAAGGTTCCAGCGGGCCGAATATGGTAGGCCCACAAGCAAGGCGCGCATCGACGCCCGTGTTGTGACGCGCCGGGCCGCTAGGGTGACGCGCGCTCGCGAGCCGCTGAACTTTTTGCGATCGCCGTATTGCTACCGCAGCTAGTGCGCGGACTGCACGCAGCTGCCCGAGCGGTTGCTCAAGACGGCTGCGGAGGAATGCCGCTAACCAGCCGCTCCGACTGACGAGAGCCCGCTGGTACGGTACCGAACAGACAAAACAGGGCGGCGACGCGCAACCTGTACTTCCTACTAAAGCAATCGGACAGCAACATGAACACTCTAAAGCGCTTTTTTATGCTACTGATCGGGCCTACGGCCTTATTGCTGACCATTGCTGCTGCGTGGGCCTTTTCAGCCCGCACCGCAGAAGCGGCTGGCCCGCCACCCGTAAATCTCGGAACAGCGGGCAAATTTGTGATTCTGACCAAGACAGGCATTACGAATGTGCCCACCTCTGCCATCACCGGCAACATTGGCGCCAGTCCGATCACGGCTGCTGCGATGGATAACGTGACATGCGCGGAAATTACCGGATCAATCTACGGCGCTGATGCGGCCTATACGGGTAGTGGTGTCACAACCTGTTTCAAGGGTGCAGCCGCTGACAACACCCTGGTAGCCACTGCCGTACTCGACATGGGAACCGCCTACGCAGACGCCATGGGGCGCACAGCGCCTGATTTTACCGAGCTGTACGCCGGCGATATCAGTGGCCAGACACTGGTTCCCGGGCTTTACAAGTGGAGTACAGGTGTTCTGATCTCTACCGATGTCACCCTCTCGGGTGGCCCAAACGATATTTGGATCTTCCAGATTGCCGGTGATATCACTCAGGCTGATGCCAGCCACATCCTGCTGGCCGGCGGTGCACGGGCGCAGAACATATTCTGGCAGGTCGCTGGCGGTGCTGGCGTGGCTATGGGAACGACGGCTCACTTTGAAGGCGTAATACTGGCTGCAACTGGTGTCACGCTAAAGTCTGGTGCAACGGTCAACGGCAGGTTGCTGGCACAGACCGCAGTAACGTTGATCCAGAACACCGTTACCCGGCCAGCCGCAGCAATTCCAACGGCTGTCGCCCTCGTCGGCTTGCCTGACGTGAATGGGAACGGCACAGTGGACATGGCACTGTTGCGTGTGCGTGCGGGCTCGATCGTGGCGGAGATTCGCGACGGTCTGAGCGGCGCACTGCTGAAAAACAGCGTCTTCTTCAGCAACGCCTTCACACCAGTGGCCGCAGTAGCCCTGCCCGATGCCGACGGCAACGGCGTCAGCGAGCTGGCGGTGCTCACCACGCGCAACAGTGACGGGCACGTCGCCGTCGAAATCCGCAACGTCAGTGGAGCAGACCTGCCACGACGGATCTCGTATCCCGCCGGTTTCTCGCCGGTGGCGATGAGGGTTGTGAGCGATGCCGACAAGAACGGCGTAGCGGAGCTGGCGGTACTGCTTTCGCGTAATAGTGATGGCCGTGGCGTCGTGTCCGTCCAGAACATCGCTGGCACGCCCAACCTGCACTACATATGGTCGGCCGCGGGCTATACGGTAAGCGGCCTACAGGTGGTCGGTGATTCGGACGGGAATGGCGTACCCGAGGTCGCGATGCTCTCCAGGCGCACTTCCGATGGCCTCATCATGGTGCAGGTCGGGAACGCCGCCAGCACCATCAACATACACATGGTGCCGTTCATGGCCGGAAATACCGCCATTGATTTCACTGCGGTGCCGGACAAGGACCTTAACGGCATCCCTGAAGTCGCCGTACTGTCGACCCGCAACTCCGATGGCCGACAGGTGGTCGAGATCAAGAATGCGGCCGGAGCGGCCCTTCCGAGCACATTGTGGATGGCTCCCGGTCTGACCTCGACACAGGTCGAGGCGGTCAATGATTCTGATAACAACGGAGTCCCGGAGGTAGCGATACGCTCCACCCGCATTTCCGACGATCGCCTCCAGGTTGTCGTCAAGAACGCCGCTGGTCTTGTCAACCCGAATGTTATCTGGTACTCGCCAGGCTTTGCACCAGGGAGCCTCACGATCCTGAAGGACACGGACCTCAACGGCACCGAAGAAGCCGCTGTGGTGATGATTCGCAATAGCGATGGACGTACCCAGGTAGAAGTCCGCAATGCCGCCGGCAGTCCTGTAGCAAAACACTACTGGTTCGCGCCGTAGTAATCAGCTAATGAAGGCAGCTTCGAGACCAAGGCATCGAAGCTGCCTGTCCCAGTTCTCCAGGGAATAGCGTGATCTTGACCAGGATGGTGGACGGTACAGGGATTGAACCTGTGACCCCTGCCGTGTGAAAGCAGTGCTCTACCGCTGAGCTAACCGTCCAGCTGCGCCATGGGCCGGGGAGTGTACGGTCCGCGCCGCACCGAGGCAAACCGCGGGCATGCCGCCAATGCGTCGTGGCGGTGTAATTTACTCATCGTGTCGGCGAACCACGACGCTGAAACCCTTTGGAAATGGCCTTGCGGGCTGGCGCGCACCGCGCGCGACGTGCAATGATAAATGCCTCGAGGCCGGTGGGTTGCCGGCGGCTCCCGGATCAACAATGCGGCTTGTTCATGCGTTGCACGCGGCAACGGCGTGCGCGGTCCTGCTGGCCTCAGCGTGCAGCTCAGGGGGAGGTTCCGGGACGACGACCCCTCCCGATACGACGGCCCCCACGGTCCCCGGCGGCGTAAGCGCAAGCAAGACCGGCCCCCAGCAGATCACCGTGGGTTGGCTGGCCTCGACCGACACCGGTACCGGCGTGGCCGGCTACAACGTCTATCGCAATGGCGCCGCCACAGCGGCCGCCAGCGTGAGTGCGGGTACCCTGACCTACGTTGACTCGGGGCTGAACGCCAACACGGATTATTCATACACCGTGTCGGCGTTTGACCGGGCCATGCCGCCCAATCAGTCGGCGAAGAGCACCGCTTCGCCGACCGTGCGTACGGATCCGGCCACCGACACCATCGCGCCATCGATACCCCAAAACCTGAACGCCTCGGCGCTGACGAGCTCGAGCGTGCAGCTGACCTGGCAGGCCTCCACCGACAATGCGGGTGGGTCAGGCCTGGCCGGATATCGTGTGTTCCGCAGTGGCACGCAGATTGCGCAGGTGGCCGCCGGCATCCTGACCTACACAGATTCCGGGCTGGCGGCCTCCACGCCGTATTCCTACACGGTGCGCGCCTACGACAATGCGGCCAATGAGTCTGGCGACTCCAATGCCGCCGTGGCCACGACGTTGCTCACCGCGGGAATGACCGCACGGCCGAGCAATACGACCTGCGTGGCGCCCCAACGCCCCAATACGGGCGGCGGGTCCGTCGCCCTGAGCGTGCAGCGGGTGTTTCCGAACCTGACGTTCGGCAACGGCAACGGAGTGTCCGGGGCTTTCCAGGCACCGGGCAATTCGAGCTATTGGTATGTGACCGAGCTCGATGGCCACATCCGCAAGTTTGCGAACAACAACAGCACCCCGGCGAGCAGCGTCACCACCTTTCTTGACATGACGGCACTCAATACCTCCACGCCGCGAGTCGCCTATGGCGGCGAGCTGGGATTCTTTGGCATCGCCTTCCACCCCAATTTTCCCACCGACCCCAGAGTATTTGTCTCCTACACGACCTACCAGATCACCGGATCACTGCAATCGGTCATCTCCCAGTTCAGTTCCACGGACGGCGGCGCGACCATCAATCCCTCCACCGAGAAGGTGTTGGTGACCGTCAATCAGCTCGATCAGAATCACAAGGGCGGCTTCATCGGCTTTGGCCACGACGGCATGCTGTATTTCGGGCTCGGCGATGGTGGCAATGAAGGCGATCCCCACGGGTTTGGGCAGGACACCAGGACGCTGCGCGGCAAGATCATGCGCATCGACGTGTCGAACACCAGCGGCGCAGTGCCGTACCTCATTCCGGGGGCCAATCCATTCTCGGGCAATGCGGCCTGCAACAAGGACACGGGCACCAGCACCACGAGCTGCCCGGAAATCTATGCCTGGGGTTTGCGCAATCCCTGGAAGGCCAGTTTCGACCGGCAGTCAGGACAGCTGTGGGCGGGCGATGTCGGCCAGAACCTTTGGGAGGAGGTCGACCGCGTCGACGTCGGCGGCAACTACGGCTGGCGCTGCCGCGAAGGCGCCCATAATTACCTGTTTGACGCGACGTGCGCTGCCACCCCGAATCTGCTCGATCCCGTGGCCGAGTATGCGCATGCGGGGAGCTCGAATGCCGTGACGGGCGGGTATGTTTACCGCGGCAGCAGCATTCCGGGCCTCGTGGGGCAGTATGTGTTCGCCGATTTCTACCGCGGGCTGTTTACGGTGGACGGCGCTGCAAGCCCCACGGTCACCGTGGCCAACCCGACCAGCCTCAGCGGCTTTGGCATACTGGTGGCGGCGTTCGCGGAAGATCACAGTGGCGAGCTGTTGGTCGTCGATTACAACGGCGGCCTGTACCAGCTGACGGGCTCCGGTGGCGGTGGCACCAACACCATACCGGACACGCTGAGCGCCACCGGCTGCGTCAGTGCGAGCAATGCGACCCAACCGGCTACCGGGCTGATTCCCTATGCGCCGAACGCGTCTTTCTGGTCGGACGGCGCGGCCAAGCGGCGCTGGATCGGCCTGCCCAACGGTGCGCAGATCGACACTTCCGCGGCCAGCGGGGATTGGGTGTTTCCGCCAGGCACAGTGCTGGTCAAGGAATTCAGCCTCAATAACCAACGGATCGAGACCCGATTGCTCATGCGCCATCCCGACGGCGTGTGGGCCGGCTATGTCTACCAGTGGAATGCCGCGCAGACCGATGCGACACGCGTGAGCGCGGGCGTGGACGTCACGGTGGCTGGGCAGGTACAGCCCTGGCACATACCCAGTGAGACGGAATGCATGAGTTGCCATACGTCGGCGGCAACGTTCAGTCTCGGGCTGGAGACCGCGCAACAGAACAGCAATTATGCCTACCCCTCGGCGCCGAACCCGCCTTTCACCGGCAGTACCGCCAATCAGCTTTTCACACTGAACAGCATCGGCCTGTTCAATCCGGCGATCAGCGCCGCGCCCGCTTCGCTGCCGGCTTACCCCGACCCGTTTGCTGCCGCCGGCACCCTGGATCAGCGGGCGCGCGCCTACTTGCATATCAACTGTTCGCAATGCCATCGCCCCGGCGGCGGCACGCCCGTCGATCTGGACCTGCGGTACCAGACGTTGATGGCCGCAACCAATACCTGCAACGTTGCGGCGGTCGATGACCTGGGAGTTTCAGGCGCCCGGCGCATCGCGCCCGGGGATCCAGGCGGCTCGGTGCTTTACCAGCGCATGAACCAGCGCGGCGCGAAGCAAATGCCCCCGATTGCAACGAACATCGTCGATACTGCCGGCGCGGCCCTGCTCGACAGCTGGATTGCGGCGATGAGCGCGAACTGCCAGTAAGGTGGGCGCGCCTCAGCGCTCTTTTTCCTTGAAGTCGTCGGGCACCAGCTGGTGGCGCCCCAGCAGCTTGTAAAAGTCCGTGCGATTGCGCTTGGCAAGGCGCGCCGCCTGGCTGACATTGCCGCCGGTGATCTGCAGGATCTGCGACAGATAGCTGCGCGTGAACTCGTCACGCGCCTCGTCGAATGAGGGCAGCTTCGCCTGCGTGCCGCCGAGCGTCTGCTGCACCAGTTCCACCGGGATGATCGGCGTCTGCGCCAGCGCGCAGTTCTGGCGCACGACGTTGGCGAGTTGCCGGACGTTGCCGGGCCAGTCGCTGGTGGCCAGCAGTTCGACCGCTTCCGGTGCATAAATCTTGCGGCTACCGGTCTCCCGGGCGATCTGCTCCAGGAAATGCGCGACCAGCACCGGTATGTCCTCGCGGCGGCGGCTCAGCGGCGGCAAGTCGATGTGCACCACATTGAGCCGGTAGTACAGATCCTCGCGAAACTGGCCGCTGGCGATCAATGATTGCAGGTCGTTGCTGGCGGTGGAGATGATGCGCACGTTGACCGCCACGCTCTCGCCGCCGCCGGCCGGGTGCAGCGCGTTGTCCTGCAGTACCTGCAGGAGCCGCGGCTGCAGGCGCGCCGACATGCCGCCAATCTCATCGAGCAGCAGTGTCCCGCCTTCAGCGCTGCGCAACAGCCCCGCGTCCAGCATGTCATCGGCCATGGCGCCGCAATTGGCGGCCACGAACGGTCTGGCGCGGCGGGGACTGGCCTTGTGAACAGCACGCGCCAGCAGTTCCTTGCCCGTGCCGCTCTCGCCGCTGATCAGCACCGGCGCATCGGTACCGGCCACCATGTGGGCCTGGCCGAGCTTCTCTTCCATCAGGGCGCTGCGCGTGATGATGCCGGCACGCCACTCCTCGGCGCTGTCGACAAAGCCGGAGATCTTCAGCGCCCGCTGTACCTGCGCCAGAAGTTCCTGTTTCTCCACCGGCTTCGTCAGGAAGCCAAAGGCGCCCATCTGCGTGGCGTGCACCGCATCGGGAATCGTGCCGTGCGCGGTCAACAGGATCACCTTGAGCCCCGGCCACCGTACCTGCAGTTCCTTCAGCAGGCCGATACCGTCGAGCTGGTCCATGCGCAGGTCCGATATGACCAGGTCAGGGCGGAACCGGCTGGCGGCGGCGAGCGCCTGCGCGCCGTTCTCCATGGGTTCGACCTCGTAGTTTTCGGCCCGCAGGCGGATGGTCAACAAGCGCAATAGGCCCGGGTCGTCGTCGACAACCAGGATGCGCGCCTTTCGTCGGGTGGGCAGGTTCACGGTTTGCGTCCCTCTGGATTGGTCTTTCGTTCTGTCAGATTGCGTTCGATGTTGACGACGGCGTCGAGCTTCGCCTGCAAGTCCTCGACCTGGTGTCGAAGCCGCGCATTTTCGTCCAGCGTGCTCTGCAAGCGGCGATTGGCCGCGGCCAGGTGCTCCTGGTCCTCATCGCTGAGCGCGATGGCTTGCAGCCGCTCATTATCGACCACGAGACCGAGCTCCCGGTCGAGCTGTGCCAACTCGAGCAACGTCAGGGCACGTTCGACCGGGGCCAGCGATTCGGGTTGTGCGGCCAGCTCGCGCAGCAGCTGGCGGGCTCTGCCGGCATCCCGGCTGGCGTGACCCAGCGTCGCGAGCGTCAGTGCATATCGCAGCTGGGCGCTGCCCCCCGGTGAACGCTCGTAGGCCTGGCGCGCGGCCGTGACGATTTCCGCCTGCGCGGCCGGGCTACCCGCCGCCAGGCGCTGCAGGGTCTGGATGGCGTCTGCGAGCACGGCGGCCACCTGCGTGTCGCGGTCGATGGACGGCAGCTCCGGCCTCTTGGGCGGGTGCGAAGGGCTGAGCCCGGCCAGCGTCGAGCAGCCGCTGGCCAGGGCCAGCACGGCAAGCAGCGTGCCACGCAGGGCACAGGTGCGGTAGCCGCGCTCAGGCTGCATGGACGTTCCTGCGGTTCGCGCCCGGCGCGAGGACCGGCACCATGGTCGGGACGGAGTGCCGGGGCAGGCGGATGCGGAAATGCGCACCGGGGAATTCACCATCGACGATCTCGATGCTGCCGCGGTGGACCTGGACGAACTCGTAGACGACCGACAGGCCGATACCGGTGCCACGTACATGGCCGCCCGGCGCGCGCCCGGTGTGGAAGGCCTCGAAGACATGGGCGCGGTCGGCGCGCGGGATGCCGGCGCCGCCGTCGGCGACCTCCATGATCACCTCGGCGTCGCTGGCGCGCGCCCGGACCGTGATCGTGCCGCCGCGCGGCGAGTACTTGATCGCATTGGACAGCAGATTCTCGAGGATCAGGCGCAACTTGCCCCGATCGGCGTGCAGCGAGAGGTCGTCGACCTGCACATCCAGCCGGACGCGTTGCGATACCAGCGTGAGTTGCTGGTTCTCCAGCACCTGCTTGACCAGGGGGCGAAGGCGGAACTCGGACGGGTCGAGCCCGATGCTGTTGCTCTGCCAGGCGCTGTAGGACAGCAGGTTCTCGATCATGCGCTGCAGCTTGATGCTGTTGTCCTGGAGGATGGCGACCACCTCGCGCTGACCCCCGGCGAGCTCGCCCACGGCGCCTTCCATGAGCAGCTCGGTACCCTCGCGGATATTCGCGAGCGGCGTCTTCAGTTCGTGGGACATGTGCCGCAGGAAGCGGTTGCGTTCCTGCGCCAGCTCCAGCAGCCGGCTGCGCAGCCACTCGAGCTGCTGACCGAGGCGCTGCAGGTCGACCGGTCCACTGACCGCAATCGCGCGCGCAAAGTTGCCGCTGCCGAGCTCCGTGATGGCGCGATCGATCTGCCGCAATGGCCGGCCAATCCCCAGGGCGATGCTCAGCGCCACCGCCAGCACCAGCAGAATCAGCAGACTCGATTCCAGGGCCAATTCCCGCTGCGCCCGCGCGGTCTGGTTGGTCAGCGAGTCCAGCTCGGCGTTGATCTGCGCCTCCACCGCGGCCTCGACCCGCGCGTACTGATCCTTCAGCGGGCCGGTGTAGGGTGTCGCCAGCTGGCCTGCCCTCCGATTCTCCGCGCTCGCCGTTACGGCCAGGTCGCTGATGCGGGTGACGATGTCCCGCTGTAGCGCGGTGAAGGAGTCGAGTGCCCGCCAGGTCGTCGCGCCGGACTGCAGGCCCCGCAACCTGCTGACCGTCACCGCCAGCTGCCGGTCCTGCTGATTGAATTTATCGCGGTTCGCGTCGCCGCCTACGATCAGGTAAAGCTGGGCTTCCACATTGAGTTCGTCCGTTTCTCTGAACAGCTCCTGCAGCGTCTTCGCCGTCTGGACGCTATTGCGAACCAGCTGGCTGCCGAAGTCATGCAGCTGGCTCATTTGCAGCGCGGCGCGCACGATGGCCGCCAGCAGCGGCAGCCCGATCAGAATAATGCCCAGCAGCAGATAGCCGTTGAGCGACTTTGGCAGAGCCCCGCGCATCTGGGCATTCTAAGACAGTCGGGGACAGTGGGCCCAGAATACGGACGGAACCGCAACATTAGGGGCGCCGCGCGCTGGCGGCACGGTATCCTGCGGCCCACCGCGACTGCCGCGCGACAGCTGGCTGCTCAACATGAGTCGACGCCCCGATCCCACGCCGTTTTCCAGCCTGACGCCGGACGCTGTGCTCACCGCGGCCGAGGACGCGGGTCTCGATCCGGACGGCCATGTCTTCGCGCTCAACAGTTATGAAAATCGTGTCTATCGGCTGGGGCGCCGCTCCGGAGCGCCCGTGGTCGTCAAGTTCTATCGTGCGGGCCGCTGGAGCGATGCGCAGATCCTCGAGGAGCACGGGTTCGCCACGGAGCTCGCGGCCGCTGAGATTCCCGTGGTGGCGCCCCTGCCGCTGGGCGGCTCGACCCTGGTCCATTGCGGTGAATTTCGCCTGGCGGCGTATCCGCTGCGACCCGGCGGCGCCCCGGACCTCGATCAGCCAGAGGCTCGGGAACTCATGGGCCGGACGCTGGGCCGCATCCACGCCATCGGCGCCCTGCGGCCCTTTATCGCCCGCCACTCACTGCGCGGTGAATGGCTGGGCACGCGCGCCAGGGCCGCCGTCCTGGCCTCCGATCTGCTTCCGGACGGCGCACGCGAGCGCTATGCCCGTGTGAGTGTCGAACTGCTCGCGCACATCGGGGCCGCGGACATCGGCAGCTACGCTCAAATCCGTCTGCACGGCGACTGTCACCTTGGCAATATTCTGTGGCAAAGCCAGGGTCCGGTGTTCGTGGACCTCGACGACTGCATGAACGGTCCGGCGATCCAGGATCTGTGGATGTTCCTGGCCGGCAATCCGGACGAGCAGCGACGGCAGTGGAGCGAGTTGCTGGCCGGGTACGAGCGCTTTGCCAGCATCGATCATCGCCAGACGCGCCTCATCGAAGTGCTGCGCGCCGTGCGCATGCTCAACCATGCGGCCTGGATCGCCGAGCGCTGGGCCGACCCTGCCTTCCCGCGGGCGTTCCCCTGGTTTGGCGAAGCCAGATTCTGGGACCAGCACGTGCGCGACCTGATGGAACAATCCGCTGTCCTGGACGGTTCCGTGGTGCTCGGGTTCTGAGCACGGGCCGTTCATGGTACTGTGTCTGGCGGCCAGGATCGGGTGCAGTGTGCGAGCAGGATCAGCTATCCGGGCGATTATTCTGGGTGCGGTGGCACTGGCGTCCGGCTGCGGCGGCAGCACGGACCAGGCACGCGCACAGCATGATGCACGCGCGGCCGCGCGCGCCGATACGGTCACGCCCGCGGAAACGTTTACAGACGCCGACATGGTCAGCGCGGTCAGCGCGGTCGCGTCCACCACGCCAGTCAGCCTGAAGTTTCGGCTCGATGATCCACCGCTTGTCGGCCAGGTGCTGCGCGTCGAACTGTCCCTGGTGCAGGCGCCGGGGCTGGATATCGACTCCATGCTGCTTTCGTTCCAGCCCGGTGATGGACTGCAGATTGAATCCGAGCACAGCGTGGAATTCCGGGATCCCGCGGTTGGAGCCATACAGCACATCGACGTGACGGTCCGTCCCCAGGCGCCGGGCCTGCTGAATGTGGGCGCCACGGTCCTGGTCAATGCCGGCGGCGTTTCGCTGACGCGCAATTTCTCCATACCGCTGATCGCCGCCCAGGCACCCCAAACCTAGTCAGCACCTAAGGCGACGCGCCCACTCCTTTTGAACCTGTTCCGGGATGCGCCTCACGCGCTCCCGCCGGGCCTCTCCGTATCATTCTTTGACTAATCCGGCCCCACAGGTTATGTCAAGAGATACCAGCGCTTCCATCGCCGTGCCGACTTTGCAGCCTGCCACGGCGTCTGCGGGCGGCGACAGCATTGGCCCCGGCGCGGATCTGCATCCACGCCTGCGTGCACAACTGGAGGTTCTCGGGCACGCACCGGGCTCCGCTGTTGCGCTGAACGCGCTGCTGACGCTCGTCAGCCGGCAATACGAGCAGATCGACGAGGAGCGCCGTGGTGTCGTGCGCTCGATGCAGCTGCTGGCCGAGGAGGCGCGTTCATTTGCCCAGGGGCTGGCGAACGCGGATGCCGGCCAATTGCGCGCCATCCTTGATCACATCAAGGATGTCGTCATCACGACCACCGGCGACGGCGCAATCTGCGTTTTCAATCCCACCGGAGAGCAGCTGTTTGGCTATTCGCAGGCCGAGCTGATCGGCGTGTCGATTGCGCGGCTGCTGCCGGACCTGGCGATTCAGGGTTCGCTCGAGCGGGGCCTGCAGGCCTTCGCCAACGTCAGCGGTTACGAGGGACGCGGTCCCGAGCCGCGAGCCGCGCAGGCGCGACGCAAGGACGGCGCAGTCTTTCCGGTCGAGGTCATCGCCAGCCTGGTGCGGATTGATCGCCGGGATGTATTCGTCATCTGTCTGCGCGATACCAGCGAGCGCCGCGCCGCCGAACAGGCTTTGCGCGAAAGCGAGGCGCGCTATCGCACGCTCGTCGAGGCCGCGCCGGAGGTCATCGTCGTCATCAATGCCACGACGGGCGTGTGCTGCGATGCCAACGAGAATGCCCTGCAGTTCTTCGGTGTCAAGCGTGAACGGATTGGGTCACTCGTCTTTGCCGACCTGCTGGGCGCTGCGGCTGCCGCGTCCCGCCTGGCGCCGGAACAGCGCTCGCCACAGGTTTTCGAGTGGGTTCACCGGCCCGCGGACGACAGTGCAATTGCCACGGAAGTGCGGCTGATGCCCTTGTCGGGGGCGGGCGAGCTGCTGCGCGCGAGCATCACCGACATCACCGATCGGAAGCGCGCCCAGACCATCATGACTGGTGAGCGCAACGTCTTCGAGCGGATCGCCGCGGACGCGCCGCTGCACGAGGTTCTGGAGGCAACCGTCAGCCTGGTCGAATCTATCTGCGCCGATTTTGTGGTCAGTATTGGGCGCCTCGGCTCCGACGGCCGAAGCTTTGTCGAAGTGATCGGCGCGCGCCTTCCTCCGCAGCTGCGCGAGGCCGATGAACACACCCCTATCGACGTGCGCAACGGTTCGAGTGCCGCGGCCGTCTACCTCGGCCGTGCGGTGCTGGTCGGCAACGTGCGCACCGACCCCTACTGGCAACGCCGCCGCGAGCTGGCCGCGGCCGTGGGCATCACGGCCGCCTGGGCGGTGCCGATCAAGGCCGCCGGCGGCAAGGTGCTGGGCGCGCTGACCGTGTACCGGACCCTGTCGGGCAAACCGCAGGAGCGAGACCTGGAACTGATCGGGCACGCGGCGCGCCTGGCAGCTGTCGCGATGGAGCGGCGTTACGCCGCCGAGGCGCTGCGGTCGAGCGAGTCGAAATTCCGCGGTCTGTACGAAAGCGTGCTCGAAGGCGTGTACCAGTCCACTCCCGAAGGCAAGATTCTCGCGGTCAATCCGGCATTCGTGAAGATCCTCGGATTCGACAGCGCCGAGGAGATTTATGCGTTAGCCGGCGCCGCCGCGCTCTACTGGGAGCCGCAGGCGCGCCTCAGCTTTGTGCAGGAACTGGAGCGCGCCGGTGCGATGTACAGCGCAGAGTCAGTGCTGCGCCGCCGTGACGGCGCCCAGGTCGTGGTACTGGAGAGCGCGCGCGTGGTGCGCGATGACCAGCAGCGCGTCGTGGCCTACGAGGGCACGATCGCCGATATTACCGAACGCAAGCGCGTGGAGCAGGCGATCTTCGAGGAGAAGGAGCGCGCCCAGGTCACGCTGCAGTCCATCGGGGATGCCGTGATCACCACCGACCGAGCCGGACGCATCGAGTATCTGAATCCCGTGGCCGAGCAGCTTTCCGGCTGGCGGGGCGCGGAGGCGCGGGGCGAGACAATCATGACGGTGCTGCGCCTGCGCGATGAGGTCACCCACCAGGAAATCGAGAATCCGCTGCTGCGCTGCCTGCGCGAGGACAAGCTCGTGAACTTTGGCGAGCACAGCGTGCTGGTCAACCGGCTCGGGCAGGATATCGCCATCCAGAATTCGGCGGCGCCGATCCGCGATCGCGAGGGCCGCACCGTGGGCGCGGTGGTGGTGTTTCGCGATGTCACCAAGGAGCGGCGACTGAAGCGCGCGCTGTCGTTCCAGGCCAGCCATGACGCGCTCACCGGCCTGATCAACCGGCGCGAGTTCGACAACCGGCTGCAGCTGGCGCTGCAGGGCGCGCGCGACGGGGAGGGCACGCACGCCCTGTTGTACGTCGATCTGGACCAGTTCAAGGTCGTGAACGATACCTGTGGCCACAGCGCCGGCGACCGGCTGCTGCGCGATGTGACCGCACTCCTCCAGTTGCATGTCCGTGCCGCGGATATCATCGCGCGGCTCGGCGGCGACGAATTCGGCATCCTGGTGCAGCACTGTTCGCTGGACCAGGCGCTGCGCATTGCCGACCAGATACGCCAGGCGGTGCGCGACTATCGCTTCACCTGGGAACAGAATACCGCGAGCATCGGCGCCAGCATCGGTCTGGTCGAGATTAATGGCGTCAGCGACAGCGTGGCGAGCCTGATGAGCGCCGCCGACATTGCCTGCTATGCCGCCAAGGACGCCGGCCGCAATCGTGTCCACGTCTATGACGCGGGCGAGGTATCGGGCCGCCATCGTGAGATGTACTGGGTCAGTCGCGTCACGCGCGCCGTGGACGAGGGGCGGCTGGAGCTGTACAGCCAGCCCATCATCGCCACGCGGCCCGAGTCGCCGCGCCTGCCTCCATTCCATGAATTGCTGGTACGGCTCCGCGACGATGACGGGGAATTGATACTGCCCGGAGAGTTCATACCGGCCGCGGAACGCTACAACATCGTCAGTGCCATTGACCGCTGGGTGCTGGAACACGCGGTCGCGCGCCTGCGCGAATACCTCGCCGCCGGCCTGGAGCCGCCCATCCTGGCGATCAACCTGTCGGGCAATTCCATCTGCGAGCGCAGTTTCCTCGATCACGTGCTGGCACAGCTCGAGGACCCCCTGATCGGTAGGAGCCTGTGCTTCGAGATCAGCGAGACCGCCGCGATCACCAGCCTGTCGCAGGCCGTGATCTTCATGCAGGAGGTCAAGAAGCGGGGCGGCCGCTTCGCGCTCGATGATTTCGGCACCGGCAAGTCCTCGTTCCACTATCTGAAGAGCCTGCCGGTGGACTTCCTCAAGATTGACGGCCAGTTCATCGGCAGCCTCGGCACCGATCCGGTCGATCGCAGCATGGTCGAGGCGATCACCAAAGTCGCCGGAGCACTGGGGATCGTCACGATCGCCGAGCGCGTCGAGACCGCCGAGGCGCTCGAGCAGCTGACGCTCCTCGGGGTCGATTTCGCCCAGGGGTTTCACCTGGCCAGGCCGGAGTCGCTCAGCGAGCTTGCGGTGCCAGGCCGGCGTGTCAGTACGCCTGCTCGTCGCGAAACATCTTGATGGCGGTGAGCAGCATGATCTTGAAATCGAGCATCGGCGTCCAGTGCCGCAGGTATTCCAGGTCGAAGCGCACCCGGGCCTCCATGTCCTCGAGGTTCGCCGTTTCCCCGCGGCAGCCGCTGACCTGAGCCAGCCCGGTGATCCCGGGCAGGACCTTGTGACGGAGCATGTAGCCCTTGATGAGCTTGCGGTAGAGCTCGTTGTGGGCGACCGCGTGCGGGCGCGGTCCCACCAGGCTCATGCTCCCCTGCAGCACGTTGAACAGCTGCGGCAGTTCATCGAGCGACAGTCGGCGCAGGACACGGCCGACCGGAGTGATGCGCGGATCGGATCGGGAGGCCTGCGTGACCTGGGCGCCGTCCTCGCTCACGGTCATCGAACGGAATTTGTACACGCCGATCTCGCGGCCGTCCAGGCCGTAGCGGCGCTGGGTAAAAAGGGCCGGTCCAGGCGAGGTGAACTTCACCAGCAGGGCGATCAAACCGAGAAACGGTGATAGGGCGACGAGCATGCCGGAGGCCAGGACCACATCGGTGATGCGCTTGCTGACGCCGCGGTACCCATAGAAGGGCGTCTCGCACATGGCGACGACCGGGAAACCCTGGATGTCGCCGGAACGTGCCTGGATCAGGTCGAACATAAAGATGTCGGGCGCGTAGTAGATCGACGCCGTGGTGTCGCGCAGCTCATCGAGCAGCGTCACGACCCGTTGCACATGACGGATTGGCAGGGCGATGAAGATGACGTCGATGTGCTGATCGTTGACGTAGCCAACCAGCTCGCTGAGCGCGCCTTTCAGTTCCGGATCGGTTTCGGCGCCCAGGCGGTCGGCGCTGCGGTCATCGAAGAAACCCTCGACCTTGAGGCACAGGACCGGATTGTCGCGGATGCGATGGGCCAGCATCAGGCTGCCCTCATTGTACCCGGCAAAAATCGCGGTCCGATGACCGGAGGCCCGCAGCAGCACGCGGCGCATCATGGCCTGCACCAGCAGAGTCGCTCCGACCAGGCCAAACGGGGTCACCAGCACCCACGACCAGATGACACGCCGGGGAAGCTCCTGGAGGATTTCCGTCAGCAGGTTGACCGCGCCCAGCCCCGCCAGCACCAGCAGCCAGCGCGCGATCACGCCCGTCGCCGCCGGCAGCCGGTCGGACGCCAGCTGCAGCGTCACGTCGCGCGGTGCCTCGATCAGGATCAGGCACATCACCGAAATCACCACGATTGAATATGAGGAAGGCTCGAATGGCACGGCATCGAAGCGCGCACAGGCGTACAGGCTCGCGACGGCAACCAGCCATGGCACCATGGACTGCAGCGCGGTCATCGCCGCGATCTGAAAACTCTGTCTGAGTAATACGGGCTGAGTCATTTTGTTGCTTCGCGAGTATACGTCCGGCGCGGCCCGCTGCGGCGTGGCTCAACGTATGTGCGCGCGTTATTACGCAGTTTGACGGGCCACGGGTCGGGTAACTTCCGTACAATGTCAGTGATGTCCCGGACAATCCGCGAGTGCTGTGAGCCTGCAAATTAAAAAACTGGCGTCCGTGGATGCCTTCAATGAGCTCCGGCCGGAATGGGAGCAGATCGAATCTGGCATTACGCCGCGCACTCCGTTCACATCGCCACTGTGGAATGAGCTGTGGTGGCAGCACCTGAGTCGCGACGGACTCGCCCAGCGAGACGAATTCTACGTCCACGCCATTCGCGAACAGCACCGGCTGATTGCAATTGCACCGATGATGATTACGGTGGCGCCCGCCGTCGGTCCGCTGCGGACCCGCCGGTTGCATTACTTTGGCGCGGACCCGAACCTCACGGAAGTTCGCAGCCTGGTCTGCCGCGCCGAAGATGAGGAGCGTGTGGTTGCCGCCCTCAGCGATTATCTGGACCAGCAGCGCGGCGCCTGGGACTGGCTGAGGTGGTCAGGGATCCGCGCGGCCGGCGGCGCGCAGCGCTGGCTCGACACCCACGGCGGAATCCGCTGGGAGGAGCCGGTACAGAATTACTGGCTGAATATGCCGGCGACGTGGGCGGAGTTCCGCGGCAGCCGCACGCGGAACATCAAGGAGTCGCTGCGCAAGTGCTATAACTCGCTGAAGCGCGCCGGTCACCAGTTCCAGTTCTCCGCGGTCGGGGAACCCCGATCCAGCGTCGCGGCGCTCGAGCGCTTCCTTGAACTGCACGCCGCCCGGGCGAATTCCGCGATGCCGGTACGGCACGCCGATTGCTTCGCGAGAAAGCCAGCGCGTGCGTTCATACAGAAGTATTGCGCGGCCATGGCGGAGCGCGGGGAGTTGCGGATCTTCCAGCTGGAGATCAACGGCACCCTCGTGGCGAGCCGCCTCGGTTTCGTGCTCGGCCGCGAGTTGTATCTCTACTACTCCGGCTATCTGCCGGATTGGGGCAAGTACAGCGTCATGACCACGCTGCTGGCCGAGACCCTGAAGTGGGCGATCGGGCAGGGATTCCAGATTGTCAATCTCTCCACGGGTACCGACAACTCAAAATTGCGGTGGGGCCCGCAGCAGACGCTGCTCAGCCGCTGCGTGCAGCAGGGCGTGGGCTGGCGCCGGCGGCTGGCCTTCCGCATCTATACATGGCTCGAGGGAATCTGATCCAGCTGCTTCTTGACAGGCTTGGAGACGTTGCGTACCGTCGCGCCCTCTCGTGGGGCCATAGCTCAGCTGGGAGAGCGCTTGCATGGCATGCAAGAGGTCGGCGGTTCGATCCCGCCTGGCTCCACCATCGGTTCTCGTTGCTGGTCGACGTCCCCATCGTCTAGAGGCCCAGGACATCGCCCTTTCACGGCGGTAACAGGGGTTCGAATCCCCTTGGGGACGCCATCCGGCGGTTCGGCGCCCGTTGACATATTGCCGGGTCGGTAGCCCGGCCGGACCCGTCCGCCGGCGTGGCACTGGTCGTGGAGCGGCGCCGAGTGCGCGTCAATCGTTCGCGCCGCGCGTTGAATTCCGGCAACCTGTCGGCAATTCCCGGGAGCCACTCATGGGGCCACCGATACCGAGCCAGCGCTCGGAAAGGCAAGAACGACAGACCCGGGCACCGCGGCGCCAAGGGGCCCGGGCGGCGGTCGTTTCGGTTTCATTTGCCGACGGCATAGTCGCCCTTGAGGAATTTGCTGCGGCGATCGACCGGTTCAACCGTTTGTCTCCGCGCCCCAATCCCTTCCTGTCCGCAAAATTCCTGCGCTGCTACGCGCTGCACAGCGAATACCACGTTCCGGGCGCAGAAGAGCGCCTGTTTCTCATTTTCGATGGCAGGCGCCTGATCGGCTGCGCACCCATGCGCCGTACGCGGGATGCTTTCGGTGCCGCGGCGGGCGCGTTGGGCCTGCGCGGCACGCGCCTGCGATTCCTGGCTCCCTTCGACACCGAGCAGCCGGGCCTGCTGTGCGCGCCGGAGGACGAAGCGCGCGTCGCACATGCGCTGATCAACCACCTTTGCGAGCGGGAGCCTGGCTGGGGAATGCTGGAGCTGGTGGGCCAGCGGCCGGGCGGCCACCTGCACCGCGCCGCGCACGCCCTGGCAAATCGCAGCTTTCGTGTCCGTGATTTTGGCGTCGAGCCCTATCACGAAATCGAACTCAGCTGGGCGGACGTCCATTCCTTCTTCCGGTCGCTGCCGAAAAAAATGCGCTCGAATATCAGCCGTCAGGCCCGCCGTCTCTACGCCGCCGGCGAAACGGAGCTGTTGCTGGCCAGCGGACCCGAGGCGTCTACGGCGTGGTTCGAGGCCTACTGTGACCTGGATCGGCGCAGCTGGAAGAAGGGAACGAAATCCTCGCTCCACCGCGATCCGCGCAGGGTGCGTTTCTATCGCGAACTGCTTGCCGGCCGTGGCGGCCTGCATCCCTCCTTCGTGGGCGTAGTGCTCGATGGCATCCTGGTGGCAGGATTGATCGTTGGCGCGACCGCCGCGCCCTCATCCGATCCCCACGGCGCCTGGTGCCTGGAAATGGCCTATGATCGGTCACTGGCCAGTCTTGGCCCGGGTCACCTGCTGTTGCTGCTTGAAGTGGCGCAGGCCATCGAGCGCGGTGACCGCTGGTTGAATTTCATGCAGAACTTTGCTTACTACAAGCACCGCTGGGGCGCGCGATCCATCGAGGTCGTCAACGTGCAGATCATCCGCCGCGCCAGCCTGCACAATGTGCGCGCGGCCGCCGGGGAGCTCGGCCGGCGGTTCCTGCGCGCAGGGGCTGCGGCCGCGCGGCACGCGGTTTCCGACCAGGAGTCGGGGAGGGCCGCGGCGCGGGCGGCGACCGTGACGGCGCCCGAGCGCGAGCGGGCGCGAATCCTTACGCAGGCGGCGCTCGGGCATGGCGGGCCCGGCATCCGGCGGCTCAACCGCGCGCAGGCCATCGCAGTCCTGCCTTTCGAACTGGCGTGAGACCGGGCATGCGCAACGTGCCGGATTCGCCCGGCGCGGCCGCCGGAGAGCCGCCATTGCTGAAGCTGCCGGACGCCACGCAGTTTGCGGCGTATTTTGATCGCCGCCCCTTCAAGATCCGCCACAATCTGTGCGCCCACCCACTGCTGCAACTGCCGCGCCTGGTGCAGCTGGCGAAGTCGCTGGGCAGTCCGATCCTGTATTTTCGCGGCGACCACGCCATCAACCAGGTTGACGATGACACGCGATCAGGCGCCGTCAAAAATACCTTTCTCGATCGCAAGCTCGCCCGCCCTGAACTGTCGGCCGTGGAAGCCCTGGCGCAGATCGAGAGCTGTAATGCCTGGATGCAGCTGCGCGATGTGGGTGCCGATCCCGAATACGCGGCGCTGCTGGGCGCGCTGATCGCAGAATTTCGTGCCCCCGCCGAGCGCGTGGCGCCGGGCCTGTCTGCGCCGCGCGCGGATATTTTCGTGAGCTCGGCCAACGCCACGACGCCGTTCCACCTGGACGAAGAGCACAATTTCCTGCTGCAGATTCGCGGCTCGAAGCAGCTGTCGGTCGCCGACGGCAGCAATCCGGCCGTGCTCGAGCGCGGTAAACTGCGCGCCTTTTTCCGCGGTGACGGCGAGCTCGCCCGCTACAGCGACCACCTGCGGCAGTATTCGGAGGACATTGAATTGCGGGCCGGGGAAGGGGTGCATATCCCACCGTGCTATCCGCACTGGGTCCAGAACGGCCCGGTAGTGTCTGTGTCCCTCGGCATCCTCTGGTTCAGTGACGTGACGGCCCGCAGGCGTCACCTCTACCGGGTCAATGGCTGGATGGAACGCGCCGGCCTGCACCCCGCCGCGCCGGGGGAGCGACCGTTGAGCGATGCCCTAAAGGCTTTCCCGCTGACCGTCAAGCGAAGGTTTCGGCGCCTGCTGCAGGGCCAGGGGTGAGGGATTCGTGGGTAATTCCAGCTATAATGCAGCCGTAACTATCACGAGGTGCACGCATGTCCAGACAGCAATGGATCTGCTTTCTTGCGCTCCTCAGCCTTCCCGGGTTGGCACTGGCGCAACTCACGTTCGAGCCTTACGCGAGCGGCGGTTACGAATATAACTCAAACATCGCCGCAGTCGCGCCTGGCGATCCGGGCAATGTGCTGTTGGGCAATCCGCAACGCGACGATCGTCTCAGGCGTGGCATCGTGGGAGCCACGGCGAAATACTTGTGGAGCCGGCAGACCTTCTCGGCCACGGCCGAAGGGCGGCGCTCTTCCTACGAGCATTTTTCGCGGCTCGATCACGATGAGTACCTTCTCAACGCCGATCTGCTCTGGCAGGCCACTTCCCTGTTTGACGGCCGGCTGGACTATCGGCGCGAGCAACGGATGGCCGCGCTCAACGCGCGCCTCAGTTCCGAGCTGGCGGTGGAACGGGAAACGCAAGCCGCCGGGGAGCTTAACCTGCGGATCAGTCCGGACTGGCGACTGGAAAGCGGCCTCCACGATCGTGATCTGGACTCGCCGCAGCTGGGCTTGCCTGACTACGGGCTGCGCGAAACTGGCGGTGACCTGGCGCTCAAGTATCAGGGCCTGGCGAGCCTGAGCTTCGGTATTGCCGGCCACCGGCTGAACGGCCAGTACCGCGGCGTGGCGTTGGCGCCGAGCTACCGCCAATCCGGCGTCGAGGGCACGCTGACCTACAAGAAGAGCGAGCAATCGGTGCTTGACTCCGCCCTCGGCTATACGCGGCGCGAGAATCCCGCCTCGCTGGGAGGGACGGTTTCCGGCACTACCGGGATGCTCAATTACACGCGCAAGCTCACCGGCAAGACCAGCATGATCGTTGGCGTTGCGCGTGCCGTGAACAGCTACGTCATAAACGGAGCCACGGAGTTTGATTCAACGGCAACGCTGAAGATCGACTGGGCGGCCACCGGCAAGATAGACGTCAACCTGGGTTACGGCTATACGGACAGCACCTTTACGGGCCAGACGGTGCCGCTCTCGACGGTGGAACGCGCGGATAAATACCAGGCGTCGACCCTCAACATTGACTACGCGGCACTGCGCTGGCTGCAGGTCCGCACCTACGCGGGTTACCAGGCGCGCACCTCGAACATCGATGTCTACCAGTACAACGGCGCCGTCGTCGGGGTGGAGGTGAAGCTCCAGCGCTAGCGCCATTGGCGAGGCGTCACCGACCGGGTCTAATGTGCCGTCGGCAGTCTCGCCTTCATCCGGGCAGATCGACAATGCCGCCAACGACGCCCATAACGCTGTGTCTCGACGCCTATGATCTGCCTGGGTTCCTGCCTTTGGCGGCCGGCTTCGGGACCGGTCGTTTCGGTTACGTGGTCACGCCCAACGTCGATCACCTGATCCGGTACCACGATGAATCAGTCTTTCGGTCGCTCTACGCGGCCGCGGACTATGTGCTGCTCGACAGCCGGGTGCTCGCCTACCTGCTGCGCCTGACCCGCGGCATGCGCGCGCCGGTCTGTACGGGCAGTGACCTGACCGCCGAATTGATCAAAAGCGTGGTCGCGGCTGCTGATCGCATCGTGCTGGTCGGGGCGAGTGCCGCGCAGGCGCGCCGGCTTGCCGCGGAATACCAGCTGCATGATCTGCGGCATTACAACCCGCCCATGGGATTCATTCGCGATCCCGCGGCGATCGAGGCTTGCCTGGAGTTCGTCGAGGATGCCAGTCCGTTTCGCTACTGCCTGCTGGCGGTGGGCTGCCCGCAGCAGGAAATCCTGGCCAAGAACCTGAAGGATCGCGGCGCGGCGCGCGGGCTGGCGCTGTGCATTGGGGCCGCGATCAATTTCCTCACCGGGGTCGAACGTCGCGCGCCACGCTGGATGCAGCGCCTCGGTTTCGAATGGCTGTACCGGCTCGGCAGCGAGCCGGGCCGCCTGGCCTACCGCTACCTCATCAGGGGCCCGCGCGTGCTGCTGGTCCTGCGCCGGATGCGGATCGTGTCGCGGCGGGGTCCGCATCCGTAGCGGCCCCGAATCAACCATGCAGGCGCCGCCGCAGTTCGGCACAGCGGCGTTCGACCAGCAGATACATCATCCAGGAAAATGCGACAGCCAGGCCAAAGGCAAGGCCGGCGCGCGCGATGCCGTCGCTCCCCAACAGGCCCGAGGCGATATCCAGGGCCTTGAAGTGGATCAGATAGAAGGTATAGGAAATGAGCCCGAGGCCGCGCATGGCCCGCCACTGCAGCCAGCCGAAGAGCGGCCAGTGCGGAAAGCGCACCGCGCAGTAGAACACCGGCAGCAGCGCCAGGCCCTGCAGGGTATAGCGAAGCGTGGTGCGGAACGACTCGTCGCGATTGAGCAGCGTGAACAGCAGCAGCGCGGCGCCCAGCGCCAGCGCTGCCATCGCTCGCACCGGCGTCGGCTCGCCCTCGCGGTCGAGCGCCGGATTGAAGACCATGCCCAGCACGCAGCCAAACAGGATGGAATCGAACCGGGCGTCGGTCGCGATATAAGTGTAATCACTGCCCACATGGAGCAGGAAAGTCAGGACGCAGCGCCAGAGCAGCACCAGCGCGCAGGCGGCCAGCAGCAGCTGGCCGATGCGCCGGCGGTCAAGCCGGGGCAGCATGACCAGCAAGGCGAGCGGGTAGAGCAGGTAATAGTGCTCCTCAACGGACAGTGACCACATGACGCCGGTGTACGGCACCAGATGCTGCTCGCCGAAGCCGATGGTGTAATAGTTGGTCATCTGCAGCAGCTGGGCGAGCACCGCCCCGGAAGTGATATTCCCCAAGGTGCCCTGCCAGGCGCACAGCGCTGCGATCACTCCCAGCGTCAGGTACATCGGCGGGAGGATCCGATACGCGCGCCGCAGATAGAAACGGACCAGGCTGATGCGCTGCTGTTCGGCGAACTCGATCCGCAACAGCGTGGTGATCAGGTACCCGCTCAGGAAGAAAAAGATGGTGACGCCAAAGCCACCGGGGACGAGCCGGTCGAGTCCGGCGTGGGCAATGAACACCAGCAGCGCGGCCAGCGCCCGTATGCCATCCAGGGACTTGATATGCACACTGGCCTTGGACGCCATGGCTGCGCCGGGTCCTTGAGATTGCACGATTAAGCAGCCATCTTACCGCTCTGGTAGATTTGTGCAGGCGCTCGCTGTCCACTTGCGAATCCGATCAGCTTATGGCACAGCCACCGTTCGCTTTGCGTCGCGCGATTCCGCGGCCCCTTGCGCGTCCCGCGCCGATGTTGCGCCTCATACCGGACGGCAGGTACGGCTTGCTGACCGCGGCGCTCATCTGGGTGCTGGTCATTTACCTGACCGTACCCGAGGGGTTTGATTACTCCGTCAAGGACGAGATCGGCACCGGCAACGCGCTGACGAAGCTGGTGTGGATCGCACTGCTGACCTTTAGCCTTACCCTGATCCTGTGGCGTCGCTCGCTGGCGGCGGTGATGCTGCGCTGGGTCAATCCGTGGCTGCTGGCCTTCATCGCGCTGGCTGCGCTCAGTGTCGTCTGGTCGATCGAACCGTCGTTCACGATCAAGCGCGTGACCCGCCTGCTGACCTTCCTGACGGCGGCGCTGGCCTTTTCGCTGGTAGGCTGGCACGACCGCAGATTCCAGAACATGCTGCGCCCGCTGGTGACGCAGCTCATGCTCGGTTCGCTGATTTTCGGTCTGCTCGCGCCCACGCTGGCGATCGAACAGTCCGAGCAGCGTGAGCTGGTCGGCGCCTGGCACGGCCTGGCCACGCAGAAGAACTCCCTGGGCGCGCTGGCGGGGATCGGCGCGGTACTCTGGCTGCACGCCTGGCTGGCCGCTGAATCCACGGCGCTCAAGGCGTTGCTGGGCGGTGTGCTGTGCGGGACCTGCCTGCTCCTGTCGCGCAGCTCCACCTCGCTGATGGCGACGCTGTTTGCGCTGGCCTTCATGCTCCTGCTATTGCGCTCATCCGCGGCCTTGCGTCCCTACATGCCCTATCTCGTTACGCTGTTTGCAACGCTGCTGCTGATTTACTCCCTCGCGGTGCTGCGGCTCGTGCCGGGCTCCGATGCCGTGCTGTCGCCGATCACGGCCATCACAGGAAAGGATATGAGCTTCTCGGGGCGGACCCAGATCTGGGACATCATCACCGAGCGGGTTGCGCAGCATCCGCTCCTGGGCGGTGGCTATGGTGCGTACTGGACCGGCAATGTGCCCGAATCGCAGTCCTATGAGTTCATGGGACGGATGAATTTTTATCCGACGCAGACCCACAATGGGTATCTGGACGTCATCAACGACCTCGGCGTACCCGGCGCCCTGTTCCTGCTCGGTTTCCTGGTCGCCTACGTACGTCAGGCATTGGCGCTGATGCGTGCGAACCTGATCCAGTCCGCGCTCTATCTGGGCCTGCTGTTTCAGCAGCTGGTGGGGAATCTGTCCGAGGCACGCTGGTTCAGTTCACTCAGCGTGGACTTCGCGATCATGACCGTTGCGAGCGTGGCGATGTCCAGGGTGCTGCTGAATTACAGGCTGCGGGCGCTAGGGACAGTCTCCGGCGCCGGTGCTCACGCACAGTAGGTGATCTCGAAAATATCGGCCGTAGCCGTCGGTGGGTGCGCCGCTCGCGTCCCTGATCAGCACATTGTCCGGATTCTGCCAGGGGTTCCAGGTCCAGCCCAGGTAGGAAACGCCGTGCCGATCCGCCCACGGCAGCACCGTGGAAACGAACGGGGACCCTGCGGTGCCCGGAGCATTGTGATCCCCGGTCTCTGTGATCATGACTGGAATGCCCTTGGCGATCAGATCCTGAAGATAGGTGTACTGCGCCGCGCCGTGCGCGGGCGTGGTCGGTGCCTTCGGATCGGGGTAGGCATGCCAGGCGGCCACCAGCTGACCCGTAGGATCCTCGGGCCGGTGAGCCAGCCACCCCGACATGTCCCCGCACCAGTTCACGCCACCGGCAATCACGATATTGGTGGCGCCGGTGGCGCGCACAGCCAGCAGCATCTGCTGCATGCCGGCACTGTGCCAGCTGAAGCTCAGCTGATAGGGATTGGCGCCGGTTACGTACTGCGTGATCGTGCCGCCGTCACGCCACACCGGCCACTCCGACTCTCCCGGCGATAGCCACCAGAAATACGGTTCGTTGAACAACTCGAACATTACCGCCGGATTGTTCTTGAAGGTGGTGGCGATGCTGGTCCAGAAGGACAGTGAATCGTCCGCATCCGCCATGGGATTCTGGGCGCCGCCGGCTTCAAAGGGCGTTTGCGGCAGCAGTCCGGGCCGGCCTGGGATGGGCACGTGCGGGCCGCTCCAGTGCAGGTCGAGGATGACGTAGAGCCCCGCGGCATTGGCTTCCCGAACGGAATTGATGACCGTGCTCTGGTAATTCCTACCCGGATCCGCCTGGCGAGGCTTGCCGTCATGGTCATAGGTTGTCAGTCCAAGCCAGGAAGCCTCGTTGAGCGGGATTCGCACGGCATTGGCGTGCCAGGCGAGGATTGCCGGCCAGCGCGGCCGATCGCCACCCCAGGGCTCGTAGTGCGTGTGATCGCCGTTCCAGGCCCAGCCCTGGATGGCATAGTCCTCGAGGCCGCTGACGTTGACGCCCCGCAGGATCAGGGCTTTGCCATCGGCCGAGACCAGCTGCCCGTTACTGACGCGCGCGCCCAGAACTGATTTGCCGGCAGGCGCTGCGGCCGCCGTGGTCGGAGCGAAGGGCGGCGCCAGCGCTCCGAGCACCGCGAGCCAGGAGGCGAAGCTGAGCGTGTGGCGTTGTTTCATGCGCAGCTCTAGGTCGGGCGGCCGAGGAGTCTGGCGAAGGGATTGGAACAGGCGCGCAGCGGATCGTAGAAACCCAGATACCGCACGATTCGTGACTGATCGGCGCCATTGATGAAGAAGTCGCTGGACAGCAGGTAGTTCGACACGATGCGTTCCTCGCCATGGCGAATGGCGACCGCCAGGAAGTTCTGGCCATTGAGATCGAAGCGCCGGTACAGCGGGCTGAAGGTCATCATGAGCCGCAGCCGGCCGCGGCTCAGCAGTCTCCGGGACGCCAGGTCCCTGGCAAACGAGCGTATGCCGGCCGGGTCCAGCTGCAGGTAATCGAGGCGCTTGCGCAGCACCATGAGGATGGCGTCCTCATCGCGGGCGCGGAAGAACCTCCAGCCGCCGGCGCCCAGCAGCCCGGCGCAGGCCACGGCAAGAAAGGTGCGTCGGCTTGGCATACTCAGGCCCGGCTCGCGCGCAGATGGTCGGCCGCCCACAGCGACAGGGCGCTCACCGTGAGGGTGGGGTAGGCGGGAGTCGCGGTCGGAAAGGCGCTGGCCCCCAGCACCAGCAGGTTCCGGTACTGATGGTGCAGCAGGTGGCGATCGACGATGCTGGCCGCGGGATCATCGCCCATGACGACCGTACCCTGGATATGAGCCGTGGTCCGGCCCAGGCCGATGCTGACGATCCGCTCGATCGGCAGTGCCTGTGCGAGTTGATCGACCATCTTTGGAACCCGGTCCACGCCCCGCTGGGCGTAGTCCGAGTAACCGTGGAACTGGGCCACCGCGAGTCGCGCGTTGTCCGGTGCCACCGTGATGGTGTTGTCCTCACGCGGCAAGTCATCGAACATGAAGCGCAGATACGCGCGCTCAGTCCAGCGTCCGCGCTCGGTTCGGAGCGATGCGCGCTGGTAGGCGAAGGGCGAATTCCAGGTCTCGATCATGCAGGCGGCGTGCTCGCGACGATGCTCGCCCTCGTAGAACAGATAGCCATTGCCGGAGATGGTGGTGCTGCCGTTGTACGCCTGCACGCCGCGCAGATCCATACAGACATCCACTGACATCTGCTCATGCAGGCGCCTGCCCAGCAGCGGGTGCGTGATCCCGGAACGCAGCAGCAGGTGCGGGTTGAATAACGCGCTCGCGCCCAGGACCACCAGCTCCGCCGCGGCCTGCTGGTTTTGTCCGTCCCGCAGGTAGTGAACCTGCCGGATCACGCCCGCTGCGCACTCCAGCGTCGCGACTTCCGCGTGCAGCAGCAGGCGCACGCGCGGATCATCGTAGATCTCGGCCATGCCATTCTGGATGGTGAACTTGGCATCGACCGGGCAGAGCTCACAAATGCCGCTCGCACAGCAGGCGCCCCTTCGGGGTGTCGGAATGCTGGCGCGTGCCGTGGCGGGCTGGTACCAGCCCTGCGGAAAGCGCTCCTTGAGCAGCTCGTCCGGAGTGGAAAAGCGGTGCGGCGGCAGTGGAAATGGCCGGGAGCGCGGCATCGGGCTGTCGGCAGGGCCGGAGACCGCCATGATCTGTTCCACTACTCCGTAGTGCTCCTCCAGATCATCGTAGCTGACCGGCCAGTCGTTCCCGATCCCGTAGCGGGACTTCAGCTGGAAATCGCCGGGCATCATGCGCGAGGCCCCCGCCCACCAGCACTTGGAGTTGCCGCCGAACCCCGGGCTGGTCAGCCACTCCTTCTCGGGCGTCAGATTCCGGTATACCTCTTCCGGTGCCAGGCTCGAGGTCCGCCGGTTTTCAAGCTGCCATGGCTTCGTGTCCTGGCCGCCTCGTTCCAGCACCAGCACGCGCGCGCCGGCAGGCGCGTGTTCGAGGTAGCGCTTCAGGAAGAATGAGCTCGCAAATCCGGTGCCAACAACAACGAGGTCAAAGCTCCGCTCGTCCATGTCAGGCCGCCTGCATGGCGCCGTCGCGCCCGCTCTCGCGGTAGGAAAGGCCAAGGATGCCCAGCACGTTGATCAACTCGCCCACCAGCACGCCCACCAGCGCGCCGGCCACGCCGATCCGCAGCATGGCGTAGTAGCTGACCATCAATGACAGGACTGCACAGGCCAGCGTCAGGGACGCCAGGGTGCGAAACCGCTGGCGGACCACGAGCAGGTGGATGAGCTGGTCACGGCACACCATCAGCACGAATATCACCGACCACAATCGCAGCAGCAGATCGCGCTGCTGGAAATGCTTGTGCAGCAGGTGATCAAAGATCCAGTCCCGCAGCAGCCACATTACGGCGAGGTAGATTATCGAGAGCAGGGCGACCGCGATCGCAAACAGCACCAGGCGCCGGAATACTCTCCTGGGCTTGTGATGCTGCAGCCACGCCGCGGTGGTCGGCAGCATCAGCGTGCAGATGCCGGTGGACAGCAGGTTGATGGGCATCATCATCAGGCGCGTGCCGGCCACCGCCGCCACCGCCGCCACGCTGAGTGTCCCGGCGACGAGATAATTGTAGCCCTGGCTGAAGGTCCAGTGGATCGCCGCGCCGGAGGCGGACCAGGCCGCGAGGGGCGCTATTTCCAGCAGGATGCCCCGCGCCCCTTCGATGTTCCAGGCTTCGTGGCGCCACAGCGCTCTGTTCAGCGGGAGTGAGCCCATGATGGCCGCGCCGCTCAGCGTTGCCGCCGCCACCGTCGCCGGGGCCGGCGTAAAGGTGGCGCAGACGGCGCCTGCGACCAGCAGGCAGACGTAGAGGGCGTCGGCCCGGAATACATCCATGGGGCGGCGATAACCGAGCAGCACCATGCGAAAAAACTCCCGGTACAGAGTCGCCAGCACGGCCGCAGTGCCGGCCAGCAGCAGCAGTCCGGTCTGCAGCGACAACGCACCGGTGGCGCACAGCGCGGCGATGACAATGGCAGTCAGCGTGGCCGCAACCGGCAGCAGCCGGCGCTGCTCGCGGTACAGTCCGCCGATCAGGTCGCGTCGGGCGGCGAGGTCGAAGCGCGCCAGGCGCGTCACCATGGCCGGCTGGATGAATCCGTTCTGCAGGCCGCTCAGCAGCAACACCGCATTGGTGACCAGGATGTAGTAACCGTACTGGACCTCGGGCGTGCCGCGGATGAGGATCAGCCCCACCAGCAGGCTGGCGGCCGACAGCATTGCCTGCGTCATGATGGCGGTGCCAAACATGCGCACAAAGACGCCGCGGCCGCCTTTGGAGCTCAAGGCTTGCCCCGCGGTGTCCGCACCCAGGCTGTCGGGTCACTGGGCCGGCGCAACAGCCGAAGCTTCCAGGCCAGGAACAATGGCGCCCGGGCCAGGTCGAGGATTCCGCGCGCACCGATACCGCTGAGTTGCCAGCCGCGCAGCACATAGGCGAGCAGCGCCGCCCCGCAGGCGATCGCCAGCCCCAGCCAGGCCGCGCCGGCCGGAAGCCACCAGGCCACTGCAGCGGCGGCGGCGACCAGCACCGCGACGTACAGTGCGACGTAGCTCAGAGGCAGGACCAGCAGGTCGCAGGCCAGGTCCAGACACAGCGCGCTCGGCGCGCGGAGGGCGGCGACCAGCAAGGGCACCGTACGGCTGCGAATGAGCGCGAAGCGGCCGCGCTCCCAGCGCTGGCGCTGCACGGCCGCAGCCCCGGCCAGCGAGACCATTTCGCCGTTGACATGCGCCTCTTCGGCATAGTGGACGCGCACGCCGGCGAGGCCGAGGGCAATTCCAAACTCCAGATCCTCGGTCAGCGAAAACGCCTGGTAAGGCAGCTGCCGCAGCAGGGCGTGGGTGACGCACCAGCCGTTGCCGCGGATGCCGGTAGAAACCCGCAGGCGTTCACGCGCCCGGGATCTGAGCACATGAAAGGATCCATTGGCGATGGTGATGAGTCGCGTGCGCCAGGAGTCGATCGGATTGAGTACCCCGTAGTGCACCTGCACCGCCTGGGCGCCGGCATAAATCCGCGCGGCGAACGCCTCGAGCAGGTTCGCGGAGACTTCGGTGTCCGCGTCGATCACCGCGACCGCATCGGTGCGGCCCTGCGCGGCACTTTCCCGGAATGCGAACTGCAGCGCATGGCCCTTGCCGCGCAGCTTCGGGTCGGTGCGCTCGAGCACCTCGGCGCCGGCTGCGCGGGCGATGTCCGCCGTCGCATCCGTGCAGTTGTCGGCGATCACCAGGAGGCGGTAGCGCTCGACAGGCCAATTGAGCTGGCGCAGGCTCTTTACGGTGCGTTCGATGCCCGCGGCCTCATTGTGCGCCGGCACGATCACATCGAATCGCAGCTGCCGTGCCGGGCTCGGCGGGACCGGGAGCCTTCCTGAGAGCACCGTCAGCAGCAGCAGGTAAGCGCACACCAGCACCGCGGGTATCGTCAGTAAAAACAGAATGAATTGCAGGATCAGCATCGATTCGGCCTAGGCGTATTCGTGGTAGCGCCAACCCCAGAACACCGACAGCTTGCCAAAGTTCGCCGACGCGGTGATCAGCCAGCGCGCGGAGCGGTGGCGCCCCGCCGGCCACACCAGCAGGCTCAGGACACCGGCTACCAGCATCTGCAGGAGCGCGCGCGCAAACAGCAGCGCGCGCTGCAGCGGGCTCGTCGGGCCGTAGCTGCCGGCCACGGTCTTGCGTGCGAACTCCTGGCCGCCGCTCAAGGCCCGCTGCAGCAGCCAGGCGAGCGACAGGCGGGAGCGTTCTACCGGCTCGTGCACGTAGGCTTGCTCTGACCAGACGATGCGCGCGCCATCCCTGACCATGCGAATCAGCAGATCGCCATCTTCCCCGCAGGCCAATCCGAACGAGGGATCGAAAGGGCCTGGCAGGCGCCGCAGGGCCTCCCCCCTCAATACCAGGTTGCCAAAGCGCATCCTGTTCAGCGGCACCACGGCGCCGTCTTGCAGGTGCGGGAAATCGTAGAATCGCCCGCGCCTGATCCAGGCGGGCGCATGGTCCGGAACCAGGGGCTCCACCGGGGCCAGGACCCCATCGGCACCGTATGCCACCGTGGCCGCCATCAGCCGCGCGAGCCACTCACGCGGCGCGCGCTCGTCGTCGTCGATGAACGCCAGCCAGTCGCCACGGGACAAGGCCACCGTCATATTGCGCGTCAGCGCGATGTTCCGGGCCGTTTGCACGGCGTATTCAAGCCGGAAGGGCGCCGCCGCCGCGCGGCAGCTCTCCACCACGGAACGGGCGCTGCCCGCCGCGTCGTTGTCGACCACGATCACTTCGTCCGGCAATCGCACCTGCTGGCGCAGGTCCTCGAGCAGCAGGGCAAGGCGCTCGGCGCGGCGGTAAGTGGCAATGCAGACACTGATGCTCATCGCGGCTCTCGCGGCACTTCGTGATCAAGGCGCGACGCCGATCCGATGGCGCCGGCAAATTCCCGTCGCGCGCGGAACGCCGTCCACAGGAGCAGGGCCAGGGCGGGGTAATTCAGCACCGCCGCGGGGCCTACGGCGATGGCGAACAGGCCGGCGATCAGCACAAAAAACACCAGCCGGATCAGGTGGGGCTGGGTCTCCGGCCAGTCCTGTCCGCCGAAGCGGTAGACGTAATAGGGCACCCAGCGCGAAAACAGGTGGGCGCTCAGCGCGATAGTGCCCACGAGCGAGATCGGCACCAGCACCACAAAGGCGCTGGAGCGCGCCAGCTGCAGGACGGGAAACATCCATACCCGGGTATTCTTGTCGACGCGATTGTAGAGGCGGAACCACCAGTGAGCGGCCACCAGCACGGCAAGCCAGCGCAGGAAGTCCGCTGCCGGCGGCCTGCCCGGCAGGCGCAGCACGAAGATGGCCGCCGCGCCAAAACCAGCCGCCCAGATCCAGGGTTGCCAGGCCGGGGTGGCGACCGGATTCCGGAAGAATTCCGCGGAGAGTTTCGGCTCGCGCTCGAAGCGTTTTGCAACCTGGTCGTTGTCCACGTAGCCCAGTTCGTAGATCGCCCAGAATGATATGAGGAGCAGCAGCAGGCCGGCCACGTGAAACAGCGGGTAAGCGGCCAGGGTGACGGAGGCCAGCAGCCAGTAGCCAAAGTCATCCTGCAGCACGCCGCGGAAAAAATAGCGCTCTCCCGGCCGCTTGATCCGGGCCAGGTACTCCGTCGGCCAGTAGCAGCGGGACAGGGCGGTCCGATAGCGTGCATCCGGCCAGACCACGCGCAGCGGCCTGGCGCAGGCGGCCAGCAACGGCAGATCATCGCCCGAGTCCGAAATCACCATCGCCTCGCGGACGGCAGCGTCGCCCAGCGCAGCGCTCAACAGGCGCAGTTTCCCGCCACGCCGGTCCTCGAACACGAACAGGCGCGAGGCGACGACCCTGGCCTCGGCAAAACCCATGGCCGCGAGCAGCGGTGTGACGATCGGCAGGAAGCCGACGGTCGCGATGAGCGGAGCCGGCGCCCGGGCTCGCAGCGCCGAGGCCAGCGGCTGGTTCGTGTAGCCCGTCGCGCGGCGCGCTACCCGGCGGCGCCAGAGCATCATCGTCCAGGGCATCAGGACACAGATCAGGCGCACGCGCCAGGCATCGCGGGTCGGCGCCCCACCGGTCCAGCGCCAGGGTTTCAGCAGGTCCAGGAGCTTCATCAGCAGCAGCGCGAGCAGACCGGGCACGGCGCTGTCGATGAAGTCCTCGGTCGAATTTCGCAGGTACAGGGTCTCGTCCAGATCGACGAGCAGCAGGCCCTCATGGGCGGCGACCGCGGCCAGCGCGGCTTCCGGCGTGCAATCGAAGCGCGATGCCGGCGCCGCGTCGCTCATCAGAAGTGATTGATGACGGCACCGAGTACCTGCGCTTCGGTGGTTGCAAGGCGGCGCAGCAGTTCCCGGACCGCGCTGTACGGGGTATGTGCGGCACGGCTCAGCACCAGTGACTTGCGGGCGATTGTGGCCACCGCCAGGCCGTCGGCGTAGTGGCTTACGGCTGGAGTATCGATCACCACGAAGTCGTAGCGGCCGTTCCAGTCATCGGCCAGGCGCTTGAAATGCGCGTCCGACAGCAGTTCCAGCGGGTTGTCCGCCACTCCGCCGGAGCTGATCAGGTGCAGGTGCTCGAAGCCTTCCACGCCATGGACGTAAGGGCTGTTGCGGGCGGCAATCGCCTGCGCCAAGCCCCGCTGCTCGTCAGTGCCTTCAAACAGCTGGTGCAGGCACGGCCGCCGCATATCGGCGTCCAGCAGCAGGGTGCTGCGGCCAAGCTGCGCAAAGGAGACCGCCAGTTCGGCGGCGAGCTGCGAGCGTCCTTCGCCGGGCAGCGGGCTCAACAGCGCGATCGTGACCGCCCGCGCGGTGGTGTCGGCGAGCAGCAGCAGCTCGGTGCGTAGCGCCCGCAACTTCTCCGAGCGCGGATTGTAGGGCTCGTGAAGGATGATCAGATTCTTTCCCGGCTGCACCCGATGCCCGATGCGGCTGAGCATCCTGCCTCCGGAGCCGGAAATCCTCCGGATCGCCGATTCGACCAGGCCGGCATCGGGCCGGCTGCTCTCGCGGCGCGCCCAGGCCTGGGCGTCCTCCAGTTCCGAGGGCGTAATCAGGCCCAGCTGCAACGCCGAATCGCTGAAGCTGCGGCCTGAACTCACCATGAATTCGGAGATTCGGGCGACGTTCTCAGCCGATATCCGGCAATTGTCGATGAGGACGGTGCGCAGCTCCGGCTCATCTTCCGGCGGACTGTCCGTGGCCGTCTCGGCGCTCATGAGTGGACTTCCAGCGCCGGCACCGCCGCAAATTCGGCCAGCACCGGAATGCCGAGGTCCCGTTCCAGATCGTCACGGCAACGCACCCGGCGATTGAGGATCAATTCATAGCCCAGCGGCCCGAGCAGCCCGCACAGCACCGCGGCCAATACGCCCACCAGCAGCAGCTTCAGCGTTTTCGGCCGGGTGGGTTCGAGTGGCACCTGGGCGCGGCTGACGAAGTTCACATTGCTGTACTTGCCGCCGGCGGCGGCCATGATCTGGTCGTAGCCCTCGAGCGCGCGCTTGTACACCGACTGGGCGGATTCCAGCTCGACCAGCAGCCTCGATCCCTCGTCCTGATACTTCCGCACGGCCAGCAGCTTGGAGCGCTGCTCCGCCACGGCCGCGGCCATTTTCTGCTCCAGCTGGCGCGCGGCTTCCAGTTCCGAGGCCGAGCCGTGGGCAAAGGTACGAATCTCGGCATTGATGGAATTCTGTGTGGCCTGGATCTGCGACTGCAGCTCGATGATCCTGGGGTGGTTGGGGCCTAGCGTGGTGCGCGCCTGAGCCAGCTGGGATTGCTGCTGCGCCAGCTGTGTTTTCAGGCCCTGCACGAGGTTGGAGCCGATGACCGGGGCGCTGACTGACTGATCGCCGCGCTGCTTGACTTCCGCGGCGCGGCGCTGGTTCTGTGCTTCCTGGAGGCGTTGCTCCAGCGTGGTCAGCAGCGCCTGATCGATATCGGTATTGCTGGCCTGCAGCTCCGTGACGCCGGTGCGCTGGCGGAAGGCCGTCACGCGATCCTGTGCGGCGGTGACTTTATTTTTCAGGTCCGCGACCTGTTTGGAATAACCTTCGCCGCGATCCGCGGCCGGGTCGGTCACGCGCCTGAGCTGCTGCGAGAGGTAGACCTCCGCCAGGGTATTGGCGATCTTTGCCGCCTTGTCCGGCTCCCTGGACGCCGCCGTGAGGTAGATCAACTGGCCGCCGTACTTGCCCTGCTCGATAGTCAGATTCTTGATCAGCTTGTCCTTGACCCAATCGCGCAGCTGCTCAGGCTTGCCATTGAACCCCGCCGTGAACTCCCGGTCCTGCGTGAGATGCAGGGAGTCCACGACCGCAAAGAGCACCTCGGCGCTCTGCATGATTTCCATCTGGGTGGACATGTAGCTGCCCAGCAGCCCGATCGGGAATTCCTTGCCGCCCAGCGGATCATTGACCTGGTAGTTCATCATCAGGGTGGCCGTCGCGGTGTAGGTCCTGGGCAGCAGCTTGATCACGACGGCCGCCAGCGCGAGCACCACCGCCGCGACGATCAGCGATTTTCTCTGGTAGGCGCGCAGGATCGAAAAGATCTGCGTGAGCGACAGTCCCGGGTGCGCATAGTTCTGCGGGATCAATGCACCCTGCAGGTCTGTGGGAGGCTGCGGTTGCTGCCGGAGTACCGGCAGATTTCTGGCGAGTCTCAAAAAATGCTCTCCTTGACACGAATTACGTCATCGGCCTTCACCGGGTCGTCGCCCCTGGCCTTGATGGTCACTTCCTTGCCGTCCGCGCCCTTGCGCTTGATCTCGAGGCGACTCTTGCTGCCGCGTGGCGTGATGCCCCCGGCCCGGGCGATCGCCTGGAGCACCGTCATCCCCGGCTCGATACGGTACATATTCGGGGTGGTCACTTCGCCGAAGATATAAAACTGCTCCGCCCGCGGAACGTAGACGGAGTCTCCCCCCTGCAGCGAGCGTGTCGGCAGCGGCTTTTGTCCGCCGGTGAGCGGCTTGAGATTGACTTCAAAGCGCTCGACCGTGCCGTTCTTGTCGGTACGCATGAGGTAGGCGACGTCCGCGCTGGTTTCCTTGGTGCCGCCCGCCTGCGCGAGCAGGTCGAAGATCGTCTCATTGGATTCGATGGTGTAGCGGCCGGGCGTGCCGACCTCTCCCAGGACCGAAACACGTTGACTGCGCGACTGGGTCACGGTGATCGTCACATGCGGATCGACCAGGAATTTGCCGCTGCGCAGCGCCCCTTCGATCTGGCGTGCCGCTTCGGCGGGGGACATGCCGGCCACCTGCACGGCGCCGGCCAGCGGCATCGGTATGGTGCCGTCATCCGAAACGTAGACCGTGGCACCCATGTCCGGCTGGCCGTACACCTGCACGGCCACACTGTCTCCGGGGCCCAGCTGCATCAGGCTGCGGTTTTCCAGCGAGGGAGGCGTGGTGGCGGCCGGCCCCGGCGGCGCGGGCGCCTGAGTCGCAGGTTTCGGGGCGCCGGCCGCGATGCCCCAGGGTGGTGCAAGGAGTCCCAGTGCGAGGACCCAAGGCGTGCTACGACGTATGGCCAAGCCAATCAACATGTTAGCACCTCCGGCGGAGGGTACAGATGGCACGGCGCCCCGGCGTCTGGAGGAGCCGAAGCCTCCTCCAATACCACAGCGGCAGGATTGTTCATATTACTGCATGGATCGGAAATTGAGCAGCCTATGGGTGCAACGGTGGCCGTGACCGAGGATTCGCGCCCTCGGTGAACTCACGGTGGGCGGGGCAGTGCAGGGGCGCGCCAATAGCGCCGCCACAACGATCCGGCTAGCATTCGCGCCCCGCGCGGGAAATGCGCGCCCGGCAGGATCATGGCCCCGATGAGCGTCGTCACCCGCTTCGCCCCCAGCCCAACCGGCCTGCTGCACATCGGCGGCGTGCGCACGGCGCTATTTTCCTGGCTGTACGCGCGGCACACCGGCGGCAGGTTCATCCTGCGCGTCGAGGATACGGACCGGGAGCGCTCCACCGACGAGGCGGTGCGCGTGATCCTCGAAGGCATGCAGTGGCTGGGACTCACGGCGGATGAAGGGCCGTACTACCAGACCCTGCGGTTTGACCGGTACCGCGCGATGCTGGCGCAGATGCTCGACGCCGGGCAGGCCTATCGCTGCTACTGTTCCCGGGAGGAGCTGGACGCGATGCGCCAGCGCCAGCTTGCGGCCAAACAGAAGCCCCGCTACGACGGGCGCTGCCGCGACCGGGCCGACGTCCCCGCGGGCGTCAATCCGGTCATCCGCTTCAGAAATCCGCTCGACGGCGAGGTGGTGGTCGACGATCAGATCCATGGCCGGGTGGTCTTCCAGAATTCCGAGCTCGACGACCTGATCATCGCGCGCTCCGATGGAACACCGACCTATAACTTCTGCGTCGTAGTCGATGACATGGACATGGGCGTGACGCACGTGATCCGCGGCGACGATCACCTGAACAACACACCACGGCAGATGAACATGCTGCACTCGCTTGCCGCGCCCATGCCGGTCTACGCGCATGTGCCGATGATCCTTGGAGCCGACGGCGCCAAGCTGTCCAAGCGCCACGGCGCGGTGAGCGTGCTGCAATACCAGGAGGAGGGTGTCCTGCCCGACGCGCTCCTGAATTACCTGGTGCGCCTCGGCTGGTCCCACGGCGACCAGGAGGTGTTCACGCGCGAGGAGATGATCGCGGCGTTCGACATCAGGGATGTCAACAAAGCCGCCGCGGCCTTCAATGCCGAGAAGCTCCAGTGGCTCAATCAGCAGCACATGAAGCGCGCGCCGGTCACGCAGCTGGCCGCTGGATTGCGCGAGAATCTCGCGCGCCTCGGCGTGCAGAGTGACGACCAGCCCCTGCTGGAGGGCGTCGTCAACATCCAGCGCGAGCGGGCCAGGACGCTCAGGGACATGGCGCAGAACAGCCGGTTTTTTTTCCAGGACTTCGCGCAGTACGACGAGAAGGCGGCCCGCAAGCACCTGACGGCCGAGGCGGTGCCCGTCCTGCGGGCGCTCAATGAGGAATTGAAGGCGCTGCCGGAATGGAATGCGGGCGCCATCCACGCGGTACTGGACGCGCTCGCCCGCCGCTTCAACCTGGCCCTGGGCCAGATCGCGCAACCGCTGCGGGTGGCCATTTCGGGCACCGCGATATCACCGCCGATAGACTTCACGGTCGCGCTGCTCGGCAGACCAGAGAGCCTCACGAGGCTGCAGCGGGCGATAGAATTTGCGGGCCGAGCGGATCGATAGCAATCACTGCATTTGATTTCTGGCGCACTGCGGACATGGACTGATCGTGCGCAAGGAGCCGAAGGCCATGGCTGATCGGCCGTTCAACGTATTGTTCCTGTGCACCGGGAATTCCGCGCGCAGCATTCTGGCGGAGAGTCTGGTCAATCATTGGGGGCTCGGCCGTTTTCGTGGCTACAGTGCTGGGAGCCACCCCAAGGGGGCCGTCCACCCGCTTGCCCTTGAGCTGCTGAAGAAGATGAGCCTTCCGACCGCGGGCCTGCGGAGCAAGAGCTGGGATGAGTTTGCCGCGCCGGGTGCGCCGTCTCTGGATTTCGTGTTTACCGTGTGCGACAACGCGGCAGCGGAGAGCTGCCCCGTTTGGCCGGGGCAGCCGCTAAGCGCCCATTGGGGCGTGCCGGACCCGGCGGCCGTGGTGGGCGCCGCGGCGGGGTCATGGCTTGCATTCCGGGACGTGCTCAGAACCCTGGAGAATCGCATCCGGATCTTCACCAGCCTGCCGCTCGCCTCCCTGGATCGTATTAGACTCAAGGAGCAGCTGGATGCCATTGGCAAGACGGCTGCGCCCGCGCAATCCGCGTCAGCGGCACAGGGAACGCAGCAAGCATGAAAATCACGGTGGAGATCATTGGCTGGGCCGCCGCGGCGATGATGCTGACGGCCTATGTCCTGCTCACGATGGGTAGACTCAATGCGCGCTCCAATGTCTACCACTGGCTCAATGTGCTGGCCGGCCTCGGGATCATTGTGAACAGCGGGTGGAACGGCGCCTTTCCGTCCGTGTTCATCAACGTGGTCTGGGCGGTGATCGGCCTTTATGGCATTTTCGGCCGCTCGGTGCGCGCCGCGGGCATCAGCGCCAGGTAAGTGGCCGCCGGCCTGGCCGTGCCGCGCCTTTCTGTCGCGCCCGCCCAGCGCCCGTTCGCAGATGCGCCTACTTCAAGGCTTCGCGCAGCGAGCTGTCGTCATCGAACATCAACCACTCGATCACCGACAGCGGCATGGTGCCGTAGCTGAGCAACTGGTCGTGAAATGCGCCGAGGCGGAAGGCGGCGCCCTGGCTGTCGCGATAGCGCCCGAGCAGCCGCATGATCTGCCACTTGCCCGTGATGTATGAGATCTTCTGTGACGGGCTCGAGGCTGCACCGGCCGCTTCGCCTTCGGCGGCCTCGCGGTCCAGTCCGCCCGCCTCCATGAAATACCTGACGGCCTGCTCGAAGCTCCAGCGCCCGGTGTGCAGGTTCACGTCCACACCGATGCGTGCCGCGCGATAGCGACTCAGGCGCAGGATCTGGGCCTGCCCCGCAGAGTTGTCCGGGTACATGCCTTCCCGCATCAGCATCTCTTCTCCATACAGCGCCCAGCCCTCGGCGAATACGCTGTCGCCCTGTTGGCGGCGGATCTCGTCCGCGACGTGATTCGCGATCGAAATCTGCAGGAAATGCCCGGGAATGCCCTCGTGGCCGAGGATGGGCCGCGGATCTTCGATTGCTGCGCGGATATAGAAATTGCCGCTTTTCGGATCGTAGGTGGGAATGTAGTAGAAGCCGCCGGGATCCTTGTCATAGACGCCCGGTGCATTCATGAAGCCCCCGGGACTCGTCGGCTTGAACGCTTCAGGGAGCTGGCGAATCTGGAAGGCACCCATGTACGGCGGGATCGTGACTAAGCGATTGGCCTGCAGAAACTCGACAATCTCTTTCAGGCGGGACTCGTAGCCTGCGAGAAACTCCGCCTGGTCCTTCGGCACGTGTGCCGCGCGCGACGGATCCGGTGAGGCCAGGCTCGGATCCTTGAGCATCGCCTCGAGCGCGCGATAGCGGGCGAGCTCCACCTCGCCCAGATGCGCGACGTCGTGCGCGTCGAAGGGCAGCAGCAGGACGCGTTTCAGCAGATAGTTGTAGCTCGCCTCACCCATCGGCTGCCACTCAGGCATTTTGCCCAGGCCCGCCTCCAGCCAATCGGCGTACTGGTGCAGCGCGCTGAGCGCACGGTCACGGGCCGTGACCAAGCGCTTTCGCTCCGTGGGCGAAAGGCCATCCGCTAGAGTCATCAGACTCACGCTGTACAGCTCGTCGCCGCCGCGGGCCGCCTCGATTGCGAGCGAGGCATACAGCTTTACCGGCTGGGTGAGGTTCGCGCGGCCGATGCGCAGCAGCGCGGGTATCTGCTCGAGGCGCGCGGTGGCCGCGAACGCGCGCGCGCGGTGCGGCGCATAGTCCTTTTGCAGCAGGGTAAAGATCGCGTTCGTGCATTCGTTGACGTAGAGCTGTGGGTCCGAGCCCTCAGGGTTCAGCCTGCGGCCGAAGAAATCCTCGCGCGCGAGCTCTGCGCTGAACAGAACAAGATCGACGCGGTCGTCCTTGCTCCATCCTTCCGTGGCCAGCGAGCCCACTTGCATGAGCAAGTCGCTCACGTGCTGACGGCGTCGCAGCACTTCGGTCATGCCGTAGTCAGCCAGCCGATCGTCGAGATGGTGGTCTCCCGCGGCGCTGGTCGCGACCGGATAGGCTGCATCGCGCCACAGGTAATACTCGTGCGCGAGCTGGCGAAACTCCGCGGGACCCGCGGCGGCCTGCAATGGGAGCAACAGAACGGCGGTGGCGAACAGGGCGAAAGGTGGGCGCATGCGCAATCTCCCGCGTGGGTGAGTATCGTCTGGTGAGCGAATTGTACGCCTCAGTCTGTTCCTGCAGGACCCGTCGTTGACCACGCGAGAGCCGCTTCAGCCGCAGCTGTGAGACCGGTTCGATTTTGGAATAGAGTGGCTTCGAGGGCCCAACACGAGTCATGAGCGAAAATCCGATCAATCAAGCCGGAACCGCGGGAACCGCGGGAACCGCGGGAAGCGCGGGAAGCGCGGTTAAAGAGCGCCAATCCGTATCCCCGCAGATATCGGTTGCACCCATGATGGACTGGACGGACCGGCACTGCCGCTACTTCCTGCGCGGCTTCTCCCCGCGCGTGCTGCTGTATACCGAGATGATCACGGCCGAGGCACTCCTGCGCGGCAACGCCGCCCGGCTGCTGCGTTATGCGCCGGAGGAGCAGCCGCTCGCCCTGCAGCTCGGCGGGAGCGAGCCCGCGCGCCTGGCGGCGGCGGCACGGCTGGGAGAGCAGGCCGGGTACTGCGAAATCAATCTGAACTGCGGCTGCCCCAGCGACCGGGTGCATGCGGGTGCCTTTGGTGCCTGCCTGATGGCGGCACCCGCGCGCGTGGCGGACTGCGTGGCCGCGATGCGCGCGGCCGTGACCATTCCAGTGACGGTGAAGATGCGTATCGGCATCATCGACAAGACTGATCCGCGGACGGTGCGCCAGCGCCTTGATCAGTTCGATGCCACCGATTACGCGCGGCTCGTGGCCTTCACCGCGGCCGCCAGTGCGGCGGGGTGCACGCGATTCATCGTCCATGCGCGACAGGCCGTGCTGGGCGGGCTCTCGCCCAAGGATAATCGCGAGGTGCCGCCGTTGCGTCCGGCAATCGTCCGGCAGCTGATCGCGGATTTCCCGGCGCTGGAGTTTGTGCTCAACGGCGGGCTGCGCACCGCCGGGGAAGTCACCGAGGCCCTGTCCTGGTGTGCCGGCGCAATGCTCGGCCGCGAGGCCTACCACCGGCCCTACATCCTCAGCGAGCTGCATGTGCAGCTGTACGCAGACAGCTGGCGACGCCCGCCCGAGGAGGAGATACTCGAGCGGATGGCGATCTACGCGGGGCGCGAGCTGGCGGGCGGCGAGCCGCTGGCGGCCATTACACGCCACATGTTCGGCCTTTATTCAGGGCGCCCGGGAGCACGGGAGTTTCGCCAGCGGCTCTCACTGGGTGTACGCGAGCCCGGAGCGGGCGCGGCGCTGCTGCGAGCGGTCGCCCTATGACATGGTCAGGGGACGGGGCTCGCGTATAATCCTGACCGAGCGGACCCATCATTATGTGAACTCCTAGGGTCCGAATGGGGCCTGGCCTGGCGGCTGGACAGCGGAAACATGGTCAAGGATATCGAACTCGCCATCCTGTTTGCCGACGTGGTTGGCTCCACCCGGCTGTTCGAGGGCCTGGGCGACCAGCGGGCCCGCGCCATGGTGTCCATCTGCATCGACGTCATGCGCACGGCCACCGAGCACCACCACGGCGCCGTGATCAAGACCATTGGCGATGAGATCATGGCCACGTTCCCGACCGCCGATGATGCGCTCAACGCCGCCGGGCAGATGCAGAAGCAGATCAGCGCCCACGCGGAACTCAAGGTCGAAGGCCAGCCGGTCGCGATCCGGATCGGTTGCCACTACGGGCCGGTGGTGCTGGAGGCCCGGGACGTGTTCGGCGCCAGCGTCCATACGGCCAATCGCATGACCAGCCAGGCCAAGGCGGGGCAGATCATCACGACTTCGGCCACGGTCGAGCGCCTGTCGCCCGAGTGGCGCGCTTCGGTGCGCCAGATCGACATCGCCACGATCCGGGGACAAGGTGGGGAAGTGGCCCTCTATGAGGTGCTCTGGCAGACCGATGATGTGACCAGCATGCTGCCGGCTATTGCCCTGACCTCGCACGATCAGCGGCGCACGCTGCGGCTGCGGGTCCGGTCCGGTGATCGCGAGGTGATCTGCGATCAGCTGCATCCGCACGTCGCCATCGGCCGTGCTGATGAGAGCGACCTGATCGTGCGCGGCAACCTGATCTCGCGGCTCCATGCGCGCATCGAGTTCAACCGCAACCGCTTCCTGCTTACCGATCAGAGCACCAACGGCACCTTTGTGCAGATCGCCGGCCAGGAGGAGGCTTTCGTGCGGCGCGACAGCATGCCCATCAAGGGCGAAGGCATGATCGGCCTGGGGCGCGTCCCGGACGTGGATTCGCCGCAGACGATCCGTTTCGTCTGCGAAGAAAGCTGAGGGCGCGCGCCTCAGCCGTCCAGCCGCCGCTCGATCCCGTCAAGCTCAGCGAACAGCGCCATCGGCGCGCGCTCGCCAAAGCTGCGCAGGTAGGCGCGGATCTCGGCCAGCTCGCGGCGCAAGGCGGCGGGCGGCACGCTCGTCAGCTCGGCAAGCACCGACCGGTCGATGTCGAGTCCCGCGATGTTGAGGTCCTGTGGTCGCGGCAGCAGCCCGATGGCACCGTCCTGCGCCCCGATCCGTCCCGCGCAGCGGTCGAGCATCCAGGCGAGCACCCGCAGGTTTTCACCGTACCCCGGCCACAGGAACTTGCCGGCCTGGTTCTGGCGAAACCAGTTGACGTGAAAGATGCGTGGCGGATGGGCCAGGCGCTCGCCTGTCTGCAGCCAGTGGGAGAAGTAATCACCGAAGTTGTATCCGGCGAAAGGCTTCATCGCCATCGGATCCCGGCGCACCACACCGACTGCCCCGGCCGCTGCCGCGGTGGTCTCGGAGGCCACCGCCGCGGCCATCAGCACGCCGTGCGGCCAGCTGCGCGCCTCGTAGACCAGTGGCGCGAGTTCGCGGCGCCGCCCGCCGAACACCAGCGCCGAGATGGGCACGCCCCTGGGGTCCTCCGCCGCCGGCGTGTACCCCGGGTTGCGCTTCGCCGATACGGTGAAGCGCGAATTCGGGTGTGCCGCCGGCCCACTGCCTTCCCGGTACGGGCGGCCCTGCCAGTCGATCACCGGCCGGCCTTCCCGGCGGCCTTCCCACCAGGGCTCGTCGTCGGCGGTCAAGGCCACGTTGGTATACAGGGTCTCGCGCCGGATCATCGCGTAGGCGTTGGAATTGGTCATGGTGTTCGTGCCGGGTACGACACCAAAGTATCCGGCTTCCGGATTGATGGCCCACAGACGTCCGTCGTTCCCCGGATGCAGCCAGGCGATGTCGTCTCCCACGGTGTAGACCTTCCAGCCCGGCAGCGCCGCCGGCGGAATCAGCATCGCCAGATTGGTCTTGCCGCAGGCTGACGGAAAGGCGGCAGCGATGTAGTGCGTCTCGCCCGCCGGGCTTTGCAGGCCCACGATGAGCATGTGCTCGGCGAGCCAGCCCTCGCGCCTGGCCTGGTAGCTGGCGATGCGCAGCGCGTGACACTTCTTGCCCAGCAGCGCATTGCCGCCATATCCGGAGCCGAAGCTCTCGATGGCGAGGTCCTGCGGGTAGTGCATGATGAAACGGCGCGCCGGATCCAGCTCGCCGGTGGAATGGAGTCCGCGCACGAAGCTCCCGTCCCTGGCGATCTTCTCCAGCGCCTGCCGGCCCATCCGGGTCATGATGCCCATGCTGAGCACGACATAGGCGCTGTCGGTGATTTCCACCCCGCAGCGCGCATACGGCGAATCGATCGGCCCCATGCAATAAGGCACGACGTAGAGCCTGCGGCCGCGCATGCAGCCGCGGAACAGCTCGCGCATTTTCGCCCGGGCGGCCGCGGGGGCCATCCAGTTGTTGTTCGGGCCGGCTTCCTCCTGGCTTTCGGTGCAGATGTAGGTCAGGTGCTCGACGCGGGCGACGTCGGTCGGAGCCGAACGATACAGGAAGCATCCCGGGAAATGCCCTCGGTGGAGCTCCAGCAGTTCGCCGCGGCTCGTCAGCTCATCACGCAGCCGCCGCGCCTCCGCATCCGAGCCGTCACACCAGTGAACCTGCTCCGGTTGTGTGAGGGCGGCGGCCTCAGCGACCCAGGCAGCGACCATTGTCGGGGTTTCTGCTGCGGAAGGGAGGGTAGGGCGCTCGTTCGCCATGTCGTATCCTTGAAGCCCGGGCCCGGCATGACCGCTGGCGCCAGCGGGAATTTTTAGGGACCAGCGACGGCAATGTACAGCAATCCGCCATGAGCACACTGGCCGAAGTGTTCCGCCCCGGTGGTGCGCTGGCGCGTGCGCTCGAGGGCTTTGTGGCACGCCCGTCGCAGTTGCGCATGGCGGAGCGCATCGCGCTCGCGTTTACCGACCGGGAGCGGCTCCTCATCGAGGCCGGCACCGGCACCGGCAAGACTTTTGCCTACCTGGTCCCGGCGCTCACGTCCGGATTGCGCGTGCTGATTTCGACGGGGACGCGCACGCTGCAGGACCAGCTGTACAGCCGCGACATCCCCTTGCTCGCCGGCGCGCTGGGCCGGCCGATGGCCACGGCCCTGCTCAAGGGGCGCGCAAACTACCTGTGCCGGCTCAAGCTGGGCGGCAGCGGCGCGCAGGGGACGCTGTTCGGCGCTGGAGAGCAGGCCCTGCTGGAGGATATTCACGACTGGGCGGCGCGCACACGCAGCGGTGACCTGGCCGAGATCGCCGCACTCGGGGAGTCGCATCCCTTGCGCGCACAGCTGACCAGCACGCGCGAGAGTTGTACCGGACAGCAATGCCCGGAGTTTTCACGCTGCCACGTCTTTGCCGCGCGGCGCGCGGCGCTCGAGGCTGAACTGGTGGTCGTCAACCATCATCTGCTGCTGGCGGATCTGGCGCTCAAGGAAGATGGCTATGGTGAGTTGCTGCCGGGCGTCGATGCACTGATCCTGGACGAGGCCCACCAACTCCCCGATCTGGCCGCGGAGTCCTTCGGCCTGAACTGCTCCAGCCGGCAGATCGAAACGCTCCTGCTCGACGCGCGCGGCGAGTTGCAGCAACTCGAAGTCAATCCCGCCGCGGCGGCCACCGCCCAGGCGCGACTCGAGCAGCCGCTCAAGCGCCTGGGTGCTGCTCTCGGCCGCCAGGAGCGCCGGGTGGCCTGGGAAGATCTGGATGCGCCCGCGCGCCAGGCCTGCCGGGCAGTGTCTGCGGCACTCGGATCGTGGGCGAGTGAGCTCGAGGCCATGACCGAAGCGCAGGGCGTGGCGCACTGTGCGGCGCGCGCCCGCGCACTGGCCGCTGACATGGAACAAGTCATGGCGGAGGCCGGCACGGGAGAGGCGGGCGGAGCGCGCAGCGTCGCGGTTACGCCCCGTGGATTTTCACTCGGCCTCCTGCCCTACGATATTTCCGCGCGCTTTCGCGCGCTGGTCGATCAGCATCCGAGCGCCTGGATTTTCACCTCGGCGACCCTGGCGCTGGCCGGAAGCTTCGAACACTTCTCCACGCGCCTGGGCCTGGGCGATGCGGCCACGCTGTGCCTGGACAGTCCCTTTGACTACGAGCGCCAGGCCCTGCTCTATCTGCCCCCGGGCCTGCCTGACCCGGCCGCCGCGAATTACACGGCCGCCGTGCTGGAGGCCGTGCGGCCGTTGCTGGATGCCAGTGACGGCGGGGCGTTCCTGCTCTTTACCAGTCACCGCGCGCTCCGCGCCGCGGCGCAGCTGCTGCGCGCGGCCGACTGGCCCTCGAGCTGGCCGCTGCTGGTGCAAAACGACGCCCCGCGCGAGCTGTTGCTGCGGCGATTTCGCGACTCGGGCTACGCGGTCCTGCTGGGCACGGCGAGCTTCTGGGAGGGCGTCGACGTGCAGGGGGTGGCCCTGCGCCTGGTCGTGATCGACAAGTTGCCTTTTGCGCCGCCCGACGATCCGATGGTGCGCGCGCGCGTGCAACACCTGCAGTCCCAGGGGAAGAACCCCTTTCGCGACTACCAGCTGCCCGAAGCGGCCCTGGCGCTCAAGCAGGGTGTCGGGCGCCTGATCCGGAGCGAGGAGGATCGCGGGGTCGTGATGATCTGCGATCCGCGGCTGCTGGGCCGCGGCTACGGGCGCGCGCTGCTTTCCGTCCTGCCGCCGATGCGGCCGACGCAGGAAGAAGGCGAGGCGACGGCCATGCTGAAGCTATGTGCCCAGGAAGCGGCGCTGGCGTGAAGCTGCTCGCGCTCGATACGGCCACCGACTGCTGCAGCGTGGCCCTGTGGGAGGACGGCGAGCTGCAAAGCCGGGAGCAGCGGGCCGAGCGCGGCCATGGCGCACACATCCTGAACATGATTGAGGAAGTCCTGGCCACGGCTAGCTGGTCCCTGCGATCGCTGGATGCGATCGCCTTCGGCCGCGGCCCGGGTGCCTTTACGGGACTGCGCCTGGCCGCAAGCCTCACGCAGGGCCTGGCCTATGCAGCCGGACTTCCGGTCATCCCGGTCTCCGACCTGCGGGCGCTGGCCCAGCAGGCGTTTTTGACAGCGTTGCGGCCGGCGCGGACGCTGGCCTGCATGGACGCTCGAATGGGAGAACTGTATTGGGCCGGCTTCGATTGTGACGGAGGCTACGCCCGGGCGGCGACCGTCGAGGCCGTGGCGGGGCCCGAGGCGGTGATTGCAGCTGCGCGCCAATGGCTGGGCCGCCGATCCGCCGCGGGCGCCGGGTCTGGCTACCTCGCGCATCCGGTGCTGGCGAGCAGCTTGTCGGAGTCATTGCAGCCGATCCTGGCGCAGCTCGCCCCGCACGCCCGGGAGATTGCCCGGCTGGCCGCGCACGATGGACTTGCCCTGGCGGTACCGGCCGAGCAGGCCCTGCCGGTGTATCTGCGCGACAATGTCGCAATCGTCCCGGCGCTCCCGCCGATCTCCTAGCGCGCTTGCCCTGTCATGGATCTGTCATACACCATGGCTAACGTGGCGCCGCCCAGCCTTTGCCCACTGTCATGACACCGAAACACATACTCATTGTTGAAGATGAGCGGCCCATCCGCGAGATGATCGCCTTTGGCCTGAAGCGCGCCGGATTCGAGGTGCGCGAGGCGGAGGACAGCCGCACGGCGCGCTCGGCGCTGGCCGATCGGCGTCCCGACCTGATGCTGGTGGACTGGATGCTGCCCGACACCAGCGGCCTGGAGCTGACGCGCTCCCTCAAGCGCGAGCGCGAGACGCGCGATCTGCCCATCATCATGCTGACCGCGCGCGCCGCCGAATCCGACAAGGTGGCCGGCCTTGACGGTGGTGCAGATGATTACCTCACCAAGCCCTTCTCGCCGCGCGAGCTGCTGGCGCGTGTCAATGCGCTGCTCCGCCGCACCGCGGGCCAGGACGAGAACGAAGCGGTGAATCAGGGCGATCTGCTGCTCGATCGCGCCGGCCACCGCGTCAGCGCCGCTGGCAAGGCCGTGGCACTGGGGCCGACGGAGTATCGGCTGCTGGAATTTTTCATGCTGCATCCCGATCGTGTATACAGTCGCGAACAACTGCTCGATCGCGTCTGGGGAGGCAATGTCTATGTGGAAGAGCGCACCATCGACGTGCACATTCGCCGGCTCCGCAAGGCGCTCGAAAGCCATGCCTGCGATCACTACGTCCAGACGGTGCGCGGCGCGGGCTACCGCTTTTCCGCGCGCGTAGAGGCCTGAGGGCAGGCCCCGCTCAGATCTGCAGCCGATGAGTCCCTCTTCCTGGTGGGATCCGCTGGCCCGAGCTGCGCTGGTTGCCGGGGCCGCATGTCTTGCCGGATTGCTGATCGGCCACGTGGCCCTCGCTGTGGCCCTGGCGCTGGCGGTGATGCTGGCCCGGCAGTTGTACATGCTGGCGCAGGTACGGCAGTGGTTGCGCAGCGACCGGGTGGATCTGGCGCCGGATGCCGGCGGCGCCTGGGGCGAGGCCATCGGCCTGATTGGCAGGCTGTTCCGACGTAAGCAATATCACAAGCGGCGTATGCTGCAGCTGCTGCGCGAACTGCGCAGTTCGACGGCGGCCATTGCCGATGGCGTCGTCATGTTGAACCCCGCCGCGGAGATCCTGTGGTTCAACCGCGCGGCCGCGCGTCTGCTGCACTTGCGCGGGCGCACGGACATCGGCCTGCGCGTCGACAACCTGGTGCGCCGGCCGGAGTTCGTCGAATACCTGCGGTCCGGAAATTACGCCGTGCCGGTCATCGTGCAGGCCGGCGGTCTGTCGGATCAGTATCTGCATTTCCAGATCGTGCCCTACGGCGCCGGCCAGCTGCTGCTCATGGTGCGCGATGTGACCCAGCAGGCGCGCCTCGAGGAAATGCGCAAGGACTTCGTGGCCAACGCTTCGCACGAACTGCGCTCGCCCCTGACCGTGATCTCCGGCTATCTGGAGACCCTGTCTCAGGACGAGAGCATTGCAGCGGACCTGCGCGGACCTATCGATGCGATGCGCCGCCAGGCGCTGCGCATGACCGCCATCGTGCACGATCTGCTCGAGCTATCGCGCCTGGAGGCTGAGGAGGCCGCGCCGACCGGCGAGCCCGTCGACGTCGGCGGGCTGCTGGCGCGCCTGCGTAGTGATCTGCTGGCCCGCCTCAGTGAGACACGGGACGTACAGATCGTGATCGACAGCTCCGACCGCCTGCTCGGCGTCGAAGCGCAGCTGCATTCGGCCTTCGGCAATCTGCTGGAAAATGCCGTCAAGTACACGGCGGCGGACGGGACAATCGCGATGCGCTGGTGGCGTGATGAACACGGCGGGCACCTGGCTGTGCGTGACACCGGCATCGGCATCGCCGCCGCGCACATCCCGCGCCTCACGGAGCGATTCTATCGGGTCGATCCCGGCCGGAGCCGCGCCAGCGGCGGGTCGGGACTTGGGCTGGCCATCGTCAAGCACGTGCTGCAGCGGCACGGCGCGCGCTTGCTGATCGAGAGCGAGGAGGGCAAGGGCAGCACCTTCAGCTGCCATTTTCTTCCGGCGCGCCTGGTGCCGCCCGCCTGAGTTTGCGATGCGGCTCGCATTTTGTGCCTGTCCCTGGGCTATAGTTGGGATCGTCGCCCGAATGGAACCGCCTCAATGGAAGCCGCTGACTTTTCGCATCACACCTCCCGGCGCTTCAACGAAGATCTGGAGCGCGTTCGCACCAAGGTTTCGGCCATGGGCGGGTTTGTCGAGGAGCAGCTCAGCCGCGCGTTGACGGCGCTGGTGGCCGGCGACAGCGCCATGGGCCAGTCGGTCGCCACGCAGGACTACAAGGTCAACGGGATGGAGGTGTCAATCGACGAGGAATGCAGCCGCATCCTCGCCACGCGCGCCCCGGCAGCGGGTGATCTGCGAATGATCGTCGCCACCATCAAGGCGATCACCGACCTGGAGCGCATCGGCGATGAGTGCGAAAAGATTGCGCTGATCGCGGCCCGCCTGGCGACCGAAGAGCGCCCGGAAGACCACTATCGCGAGGTCAAGCACATCGGGCGAGTGGCGCAGGGCATGGTGCGTGACGCGCTCGACGCCTTCGCCCGCCTCGATGCCGACCTGGCCGTGCGCACGGCGCGGAACGATCGCATCGTCGACGAAGAATACGAATCCATCCAGCGCCAGTGCATCACCTTCATGATGGAGGACCCGCGCATGATTCGCCGTGCGCTGGATGTAATGTGGGTGGTGCGCTCTCTGGAGCGCATTGGCGATCATGCCAAGAACGTGTGCGAGTACGTCATCTACATGGTGCACGGCAAGGATGTGCGGCATCGCTCGCTAGAGCGGGTCGAGCAGGAACTCAAGGGCCAGAACACCCGTGAATGAGCCGGTCCGGCCCACCCGGGGCCTGTGGGAAACCCTGAACCGGCGCAGCCTGAATCTTTTCGGGTTTCTGTGCTGCGGCGGCCTTTTGGGCTACGCCTGGTATGTGCAGGGCGTGCTCCGGGTCGAGCCCTGCCCGCTGTGCATCTTCCAGCGCGTCGGCGTGGCGGGAATGGGTGTGCTGTTTCTCATGGCCTGGCTGCATGCGCCGAAAGGAACCGGGGCGCGGATCTACGGTGTGCTCGTGGGCACCGCTGCGCTGCTGACCATGGCCATCGCAGCGCGTCACCTGTGGATCCAGCACCTGCCCGAAGGAGCCGTGCCGGCCTGCGGCGCCACGCTGAATTACATGCTCGATGTGTTTCCCCTGAGTGATGTGATCCGCAAAGTGCTCACGGGCTCGGGTGAGTGTCACCAGGTGAACTGGACCTTTCTGACACTGGCGATGCCGACCTGGGTGATGATTGCATCCGGCGCGCTCGGCGTGCTCGGCGTTGGCGCGAATTTTCTTGCCCCGCGGCGCTGAAGCGCAGCGGTCGCGCTAGCCGAGCAGGTTGCGGAGCGACTGCAGGTACATCGCGTGCAGAAGCTCGATGTCGGTGAGCCGCACCGATTCGTCCACCTTGTGAATGGTCGGATTCGGCACACCGAGTTCCACCACTTCTGCACCCATGGCGGCAAGGAAGCGGCCGTCGGAGGTCCCGCCGCCGGTCGAGAGCACCGGCTCCCGCCCGGTCATCTGTTTGACCGCCGCGCGCACGCCGGCCAGCAATTTGCCCTGGCGCGAATAAAAGGGTTCGCCGGACAGGTACCACTCGAGCGTATACCGCAGCTGGTGCCGGGAAAGGATCTCCTCGACGGTGCGCTTCAGTCCTTCGCTCGTCTGGGCCGGACAGAATCGCAGATTGAAGCGCGCTTTCAGGTCCCCGGGAATCACATTGGGCGCACCTGTGCCCGAGTTCAGGTTCGACACCTGGAAGCTGGTGGGCTGAAAATGCTCGTCCCCCCGGTCCCACACCCGGCTGCTGAGTTCTGCAAGTGCGGGCGCGAAGCGATGCACCGGGTTGTCGGCCAATTGCGGATAGGCAATATGTCCCTGGACGCCGTGCACCGTAAGGCGTCCGGAGAGCGAACCGCGCCTGCCTATCTTGAGCATGTCGCCGGCGACCTGCTCGCTCGAAGGCTCCCCGACGATGCACCAGTCGATCCGTTCGGCGCGTTCCACCAGCTTTTCGACCACCCGCTTGGTGCCATCGACCGAAGGGCCCTCCTCGTCGCTGGTGATCAGGAAGGCGATTCTTCCCTGGTGTTGCGGACGTTCGGCGATGAAGACCTCGGCGGCCGTGACCATCGCGGCCAGTCCGCTCTTCATGTCCGCCGCACCACGCCCGTAGAGCATGCCGGCACGAACTTCCGGCTGGAACGGATCGGAACTCCAGTCTGCCAGTGGGCCCGTGGGCACGACGTCGGTGTGCCCCGCAAAGCACAGCACCGGGTTCCCCCCGCCGCGCGTTGCCCACAGGTTGTCGACCTGGCCAAAGCGCAGTTTCTCGATCGAGAAGCCCAGTGGTTCGAGCCGCGCGGCAATGAGATCCTGGCAGCCCTGATCGGCGGGCGTGACCGTGTTTCTCGCGATCAGGTTCTGGGTCAACTCGAGAGTGGCAGACATGGGGTTCGCGCTGTGCGCTCCTGCAATGCAGCCAAGGGGCTAAGGACCACGCGCCTTATACGGTGCGCAGGCTTCGGGGGCAAGGCCTGAGCGGCATGATGACTGCCAATACAATCATGGACATGTGCCCACAGCCGGTGATCCTGACATACAACTGTCATACGAGGCAGCTATAACAGCGCGCATTCCCGCACCATTCACGGCAAGACAAGAAGGGGATCAAGCAAGTGAGAATCCGCAGCAACAGGGTCCGCACCCTCATCGGCGCCTTGGCGCTCGCCGCCACGGGCATCGCCTCGGCCACCGATATCTCGGGTGCCGGTGCGACCTTTCCCTACCCCGTCTATTCGAAGTGGGCGGAAGCCTACAAGGCACAGACCGGGGTTGGCCTGAATTACCAATCGATCGGCTCCGGCGGAGGCATCAAGCAGATCAAGGCTGCCACCGTGACCTTTGGCGCCTCCGACAAGCCGCTCGAAGCCAAGGACCTGAACGACTCCGGGCTGGTGCAATGGCCGATGGTCATTGGCGGTGTGGTGCCGGTGGTGAACATTCCGGGCGTCAAGCCGGGCGACCTGCAGATCGACGGCCCGACGCTGGCCAGCGTATACCTCGGTGAAATCACCAAGTGGAATGACGCGCGCATCAAGGCGCTCAATCCGAAGGCAGCGCTGCCGGACCTCGCAATCGCACCCGTGTATCGCTCGGATGGTTCAGGGACCAACTTCCTGTTTACCAATTATCTTTCCAAGGTCAGTCCCACGTTCCAGAGCAAGGTCGGGGCCAATACCTCGGTCGAATGGCCCACCGGCATTGGTGCCAAGGGCAATGAGGGCGTGGCCAACATGACCACGCAGACCGGGGGTGCGATCGGCTACGTGGAATACGCCTACGCGAAGCAGAACGGGATGACCTACCTGCGCCTGAAGAATCACGAGGGCAAGTTTGTCGTGCCTGAAGCGAGTGCGTTCCAGGCGGCAGCCGCCAGTGCTGATTGGGAGAACGCCGAGGGCTATTACCTCATTCTCACCGACCAGGCGGGTGCGGCATCCTGGCCAATCACCGGGGCCAGCTTCATCATCATGTATCGCCAGCCGAAAGATCCGGTGTCGGCGTCCGAAGCGCTCAAATTCTTCGCCTGGGCGTACCAGAACGGCACCGACATGGCCAACCAGCTCGACTATGTGCCGCTGCCTGAAAAGCTTGTTAAGCTAGTGAAGAAGACCTGGACGGCATCGATCCAGGACAATGGCAAGCCGGTCTGGACGGGCAAATAGCCCGTCGCTCGTAACACACTGAAGCAGGCGGCCGGCGCGCAGGGCGCCGGCCGCTTTCCCGTTTCTGCTGGGAACGCATGAACACGCAAGCGCTGGCACTGCGAACGCATCTGCAACGTGAGGCGCGCACCGAAGGCGTGTTCCGCGTGGCCACCCGGTTTTCCGCCATCCTGGTGCTGGTACTGCTCGCCGGCGTGATCCTCTCGCTGCTCTACGGCAGCTGGCCGGCGTTAAGCACTTTCAGGTGGTCGTTCGTGACCGGCGAGCGCTGGAATCCGGTCACTGAGATTTTCGGCGCGCTGACTCCTATATATGGAACGATCGCGACATCGCTCATCGCGCTGCTGATCGCGGTGCCGCTGAGCTTCGGCATCGCGGTATTCCTGACGGAGACCTGCCCGCGCTGGCTGCGCGGACCGATCAGCATGGCGATCGAGCTGCTGGCCTCGGTCCCGAGCATTGTCTACGGTATCTGGGGCCTGTTCGTGCTGGCGCCGATATTGCAGCACACCGTACAGCCCTGGCTCATTGAGCACCTGGGGCCGGTGCCGCTGGTCGGCGTGCTGTTCCAGGGCCCGCCGTTCGGAATCGGCCTGCTCACTGCCGGCCTCGTGCTGGCCATCATGGTGCTGCCCTTCATCACCTCCGTGATGCGCGAGGTGTTTCGCATGGCGCCACTGTCGCTGAAGGAAGCGGCGTACGGGGTGGGCGCCACGCAATGGAACGTGGTGTGGGATGTCGTCATGCCCTGGTCGCGCGCGGGCGTGATCGGCGGCATCATGCTGGGGCTCGGGCGCGCGCTGGGCGAAACGATGGCCGTGACCTTTGTCATCGGCAACGCACACCGGATCAGCGCCTCGCTGCTGGCCCCCTCGACCACGATTTCAGCCTCGATCGCCAATGAATTTGCCGAGGCGGTGGGCGATCTCTATACCTCCTCGCTGTTCGCACTCGGATTGCTGCTGTTCGTGCTCACCTTCGCCGTCATTGCCGGCGCCCGCCTGCTGCTCCTGCGCCTGGAGCGCAACGCCGTGAGGCGCGTATGAACACTCTGCGTCGCCGCCGCATCGCCAACCTCGTGGCCTTCAGCGCCTCCACCCTGGCCACGCTGATCGGCCTAGCCATCCTGTGCGCCATTCTCTGGACGCTGCTGTCACGGGGCATCGGCGGGTTGTCGATGCGCGTGTTCACAGAGATGACCCCGGCGCCCGGGAGTTCCGGTGGACTGCTGAACGCAATCTTTGGCAGCGTACTCATGACGCTGCTGGGGATCCTCATCGGCGCGCCGATCGGGCTGCTGGCGGGCACCTACCTCGCCGAGTACGGACGCAGCAGCCGGCTCAGCACAGTGGTGCGATTCATCAACGACGTCCAGCTCAGTGCGCCTTCGATCATCGTCGGCATGTTCGTCTACACCGTGGTCGTGGCGCGGATGGGTCATTACTCCGGCTTTGCCGGCGCGATCGCCCTGAGCATCATTGCCCTGCCGGTCATAGTCCGGACCACCGAAGACATGCTGAACCTGGTGCCCAAAAGCATGCGTGACGGTTCCGCGGGGCTCGGCGCCCAGCCCTGGCGCACGATCACGCACATCGTCTACCCCGCGGCGCGCAACGGGCTGCTCACCGGTGTGCTGCTGGCCATCGCGCGCATCAGCGGCGAGACCGCGCCGCTCCTGTTCACAGCACTCAATAACCAGTTCTGGAACGGCAATCTCAACAAGCCGATGGCGAACCTCCCGTACGTGATCTTCCAGTTTGCGATGAGCCCGTACAAGGACTGGCAGCAGCTCGCCTGGGTGGGAGCGCTGCTGATCACGCTGTTCGTGCTGTTCCTCAGCATCGTGGCCCGCTCGGTGTCCTCGCTGTTCGGCCAGCACGCCAATCCCGGCGAGTGAAGGGGATCGCAATGGAAAAGATCGAGCTCGGGACTCACATACTCAGCCGCTACAACGAGGACCTGGAGCACCTGCGCAACGAGGTGTTGCAGATGGGCGGGCTGGCCGAGGAACAGCTGCAGCAGGCCCTGCAGGCCCTGGCCGAGGGCAATGCCGGCCTGGCCGGCGACGTGATCAGTAACGAGGCGCGCGTCAACCTGATGGAGGTCGAGATCGACGACGAGTGCAATCGCATTCTTGCCACCCGGGCGCCCACGGCTTCCGACCTGCGGCTGGTGCTCGCCATCATCAAGACCATCACCGACCTGGAGCGCGTCGGCGATGAGGCGCACAAGATCGCCAACATCGGCCTGCGCCGGGCGGGGATGGATCGCCGCGCGGGAGACGGCTATCGAGTAGTACGGCATCTGGGCCGGGAAGCGATCGCCTCGCTTCATGAATCGCTTGACGTTTTCGCGCGCCTGGATGCCAAGGCGGCGCTGGCGGTCGCCAAGCGCGACCGGGTGCTCGACGAGGAGTACGACGCCATCCAGCGTCAGTGCATCACTTTCATGATCGAGGATCCGCGCACCATTCGCGCCTCCATCGACCTGCTGTGGGTGGCGCGCGCCCTCGAGCGCGTCGGGGATCATGCCAAGAACATCTGCGAGTATGTGATCTACATGGTCGGCGGCCGCGACGTTCGCCACGTCTCGCTGCAGGATGTCGAGCGCTCGCTGCAGCTGTCGGGCGTGGCGCAGAGCGCCGCGGCGCCCGCTCCTCCAGGCACATCGAGACCTGCCGGATGAACCGCGCAGCGACCGAGACGCCGGGGAGGCCGGCGGCCGGCGCAGTACCGGCCGATGCCGGCGAGCGGGCCCACTGGCCCGCGAATCCGCGTGCCAGGTCCGAGCACCTGAATTTTTACTACGGCACCCACCAGGCCCTGAAGGATATCAGCCTGCCGGTGGCTGACCGGCGCGTGACAGCCATCATCGGGCCATCCGGCTGCGGCAAGAGCACCTTCCTGCGCTGCTTCAACCGCATGCACGACCTGCAGGCCGGCAACCGCTATGAGGGCTCGATCACCCTGTACCCGGAGAATATCAATCTCATCGGGCGTGGGGTCGATCCAATCGAAGTGCGCATGCGCATCGGCATGGTGTTCCAGAAGGCCAATCCTTTCCCAACCTCGATCGCCGAGAACGTTTCCTACGGGCTGCGGCTGCGCGGCATGAGAAATCGTGCGCAGCTTGCCGAGGCGGTCGAGCAGGCGCTCATCGGCGCTGCGCTCTGGGACGAGGTGAAGGACCGGCTCAACCAGTCGGCGATGGCGCTGTCCGGCGGACAGATGCAGCGCCTGTGCATCGCGCGCGCGCTTGCCACGAGCCCCGAACTGATCCTGTTCGACGAGCCGACATCGGCGCTCGACCCGATCGCGACCGCAAAAATTGAAGAGCTGATCACGACGCTGCGCGAGCAGGTAACGGTGCTGATCGTGACCCACAACATGCAGCAGGCGGCGCGCCTGTCTGACTACACGGCATTCATGTACCTCGGCGAACTGGTCGAGTACGACGAGGCCGCGAAGATATTCACGAACCCGGCCAAGAAGGCCACGGAAGACTACATCACGGGCCGCTACGGCTGAGGGCCTTGTGCCGGGCGCCGGGGCCGGTAACAAAACCATCACCTGGCGGCGCTGCTGTCACGCCCTTGTCATACACCCTGTGTAGCTTGCCCAACCAACGGCGGGCCCGCAGCGGCGTGCTGAACCCGCAATATCAAGACCCTCTTCATAGGAGTGCTTCATGTCCAAGCAGATTTGTGCCGCAGTGGCCCTGGCCGGTTGCGGACTCATCCAGTCGGCGTATGCGGATACCGCGGTGACCGAGAATACGACGGTCGGTGGCCGGGCGTTTATCGACCTGACGAGCCTTGATGCCAAGGCGGCGGGGGTGAAAACCGCTGCCAGCGGCTTCGGACTGGACGTCAAGCGCTTCTACCTCATCCTTGATCACACGTTTGACGAGACGTGGTCCGCGAATCTGACGACCGATTTCAACTATGTGAGCGCCGATTCGGAGACGCAGCTGTTCATCAAGAAGGCCTACGTGCAGGCCAAGATCTCGGATGCGTTCTTTGTGCGCGCGGGCTCCGCGGATCTGCCCTGGATTCCGTTTGTGGAAGGGAACTACGGCTATCGCTACGTCGAGAAGATGCTCGAGGACCGCCTGAGTTTTGGCAATACGGCCGACTGGGGCGTGCACGCCGGCGGCAAGCTGGCTGACGGCATGTTCGGCTATGCGGTGTCCACGATTGAGGGCAATGGCTACAAGAACCCGACGCGCTCCAAGACACTGGACTGGGAAGGCCGAGTCAACGTCACGCCCATCAAGGGCCTGACGGCGGCAGTCGGGTTCTATAACGGGAAGCTGGGCAAGGATGTCGAGGGAACGGCGACACCTCCGTTGCATACCGCGCAACGCTGGGACGCGCTGCTCGCCTACGCCACGGATCAGTTTCGCGTCGGCGCCGAGTATTTCAAGGCGGACAACTGGACCGCGGTAATCCTGGTCCCCAAAGATTCGGCGGACGGCTATTCGGTATGGGGTTCCGTGAACTTCACGCCCAAGGTCTCGGGCTTCGCGCGCTACGACAGCGCCAAGCCCAACAAGGACACGGTTCCCGACCGCAAGGACGAATATTTTAATCTCGGTGTCAGCTGTAAGCCGCGCAAGGGCGTAGATCTCGCGGTGGTTTACAAGCACGATGAGGTCAAGGCTGGCGGGGTAAAGAGCAGCGAGTTCGATGAATTCGGTGTCTGGTCGCAGATCAGCTTCTGAGGCGGGCGCGGCCCTGGCCGCAGTGCACCGATGCGGCGCTGTCCGCCCGATGGGGCGGCGCCGGATGGCGCCTTGCCGTATCCTTGGGGCACAATGAATACATCCGGGCCGGCCACGCATCGTGTGCCGCCGCGCCCGCACGGCGAGGTCCCCCCGTTCATGGTACCGGCGACGGAAGTTGACACCGGAGTGCTGCCGGCCATTCGAGTCAGGGCGACCCGGGTGGCAGTGGATGAAACGCGGCGCACCCTGGCGTTGCAGGCGGCGACTAAAGCGCGCGTCGAGGCGCTCAATTTCTATTACGGCGACCTGCGCGCGCTGAAGAACCTGAACTTCGAGGTCCGCGAGCACCAGGTGACGGCTCTGATCGGTCCCTCCGGCTGCGGCAAGAGCACCCTGCTGCGCTGCTTCAACCGCATGCACGACCAGCAGGGTGGCACGCGCTACGAAGGGCGCATCATGCTCTATCCGGACGATATCAACCTGGTGGCGGGTGAAGTCGATCCGATCGAAGTGCGCATGCGCATCGGCATGGTGTTCCAGAAACCCAATCCCTTCCCGAAATCGATCTTCGAGAATGTGGCCTACGGCCTGCGCGTGCGGGGCCTGAAGTCCCGGCTGCAGCTGACGGAGGAGGTGGAGCGTGCGTTGCGGGCGGCAGCCTTGTGGGACGAGGTGAAGGATCGGCTCGACAGCTCTGGGCTGTCGCTTTCGGGTGGCCAGCAGCAGCGCCTGTGCATTGCGCGCGCGCTGGCGACCGCGCCGGAGATCCTGCTGTTTGACGAGCCCACCTCCGCTCTCGATCCGATCGCCACCGCGCGCATCGAGGAACTCATCACCGGGCTGCGCGAGCGTGTCACGGTCATCATCGTCACGCACAACATGCAGCAGGCTGCGCGCGTGTCGGATTTCACGGCCTTCATGTATCTGGGCGAACTGATCGAATTCGACCAGACCAGCACGATTTTCACCAATCCAGCCAGGAAAGCGACCGAAGACTACATCACCGGGCGCTACGGATAGGAATTGCAGCGGCCGCGCAATCGCCTGCGCCGCCAGCGCGTCAGTCCATCCGCAGCAGCTCGTTGATCGAGGTCTTGGCGCGCGTCGTCGCGTCCACGCGCTTCACAATCACGGCGCAATACAGCGAATGAGTGCCGTCCTGCGCAGGCAGGCCGCCCGCTACCACGACGGAGCCCGGCGGCACGTGGCCCCGCAGTATCTTCCCGCTGGTGCGATCGAGAATGCGGGTGCTCTGGCCGATGAACACACCCATGGAAATCACCGAGCCCTCGCCGATGACGACGCCCTCGACCACTTCGGAGCGGGCGCCGATGAAGCAGTTGTCCTCGATGATGGTCGGGCCGGCCTGGAGCGGCTCGAGCACCCCGCCGATGCCGACGCCGCCTGACAGATGCACGTTCTTGCCGATCTGCGCGCAGGAACCGACCGTGGCCCAGGTGTCGACCATCGTCCCGGAATCGATGTAGGCGCCGATGTTCACGTAGCTGGGCATCAGCACCGCGTTGGCTGCCACGAAGGCACCGCGCCTCACGAGTGCGTGCGGGACCACGCGCACGCCCCCGGCGGCCAGCTCCGCGGCGCTCGCTTGCGCGAACTTGAGCGGTACCTTGTCGAAGAAGCGGGTATAGCCGGCCTCGACCAGCTGATTTTCGTGCGTGCGGAAGTACAGCAGCACCGCCTTCTTGAGCCATTCGTTCACCTGCCAGCGGCCGGCCGTGCGCTCGGCGACGCGTTGCGCGCCGCCGTCGAGCAGTCCGACCGTGGCGTCGATGGCGGCGGCAAGCCCGGCGTCGACGTTGGCCGGATTGAGGGCGTGGCGCTGCTCGTAGGCCGCATCGATGATGGGTCGCAAAGCCTGCGGGGTCACGCTGTTCACGCGTTCTGGCGCTGGCTCAGGGCTTCGAGGAGGCGAGTGCGCAGCCGCTCGGCCGCGGCCTCGTCGAGCGGACGGCTGGTGCGATCGGTGAGATAGAACACATCTTCGGCGCGCTCCCCCATGGTGCCGATCTTGGCGGCGCCGAGATCGACATGCTCCTCCCACAGCACCTTGCCCACATCGCACAGGAGCCCGGGGCGGTCGCCGGCCACCAGTTCGAGCACCGAACGGGCGTTGCGCTCATCGACGCTGATCGAGATCTGCGTAGGGGTCCTGAAGACGCGCAGCTGGCGTGGCGAGCGGCGCATGACGGTCAGCGGCGCCTCCTCGGGCCGCTTGAGCGAAGTCCACAGGGCGCCGCGAATCTCGGCGAGCCGCTCCCCATCGGCGATCATCGTCCCGTCCTCTTCCAGCACGTGGTAGGTGTCGAGCGAATAGCCGTTGCCCACCGCCGTGATGCGCGCATCGACAATGTTGAGGCCGAGCTGGTCGAGCACCGCCGTGGCGCGCGCGAAACTGTGGCGCCGGTGCGGCGCGTAGATCAGTACCGCGGTGGTGCCACTGGCCAGTTGCGCCTCCACGGCGACGCGCGCCACCTCGCCGCTCCCGTCCGGGCTCGCCAGCACCCGGGTGTGGTGGGCGATTTCTTCGGGCGTGTAGCGCAGGAAATAGGTCTCGGGCAGCCGTGCCCAGGCCGCGTCGATCTCCTCCTGCGCGACGCCGGATTGCCCCAGCAGGGCGCGCGCACCGGACTGGTTCTCGCGCACCAGCTCCTCCTTGTCGACCGGGGTTTCCAGTCCGCGCCGCAGCGCGCGGCGCGTCTTCTCGTACAGGTCGTGAAACAGCATGGATTTCCAGGAATTCCACAGCTTTGGATTGGTACCGCGCACGTCCGCACAGGTGAGCACGTACAGATAGTCCAGGTGCGCCTCGTCGCCGATCAGGCGTGCAAAGGCATTGATGACCTGCGGGTCGCCGATGTCCTGCTTCTGCGCGGTCATGGACAACACCAGGTGGTTCTTTACCAGCCAGGCCACCAGGCGGGCCTCGTAGCGGGACAGGCCCTGCTCGAGGCAGAACGCCTCGGCATCGACCGCGCCGAGCTCGGAGTGATCGCCGCCACGCCCCTTGGCCAGGTCGTGGAACAGCGCCCCGAGGTAGACGATTTCCTGTTTCGGCAACTGCTGCATGACGGGGGAGACCAGCGGCAGTTCCTGGTTGAACCCGGGTATGGCCAGGCGCCTGGCATTGCTGACCACGAACAGGGTGTGGGCGTCTACGGTGTAGGCATGGAAGAGGTCGTACTGCATGCGTCCGACCACCCGTCCGAACGCCGGGATGTAGCGGCCGAGCACGCCGTAGTTGTTCATGCGGCGCAGCTCGTGGGTGACGCCGCGGGGCGCGCGCAGGATCTCGAGAAACAGGCGGTGATTGCGCGGGTTCTGGCGAAATTCCTCGTCGATCAGCCACAGATTCCGGCCCACGGCGCGAATGGTCCCGGCGCGCACGCCGCGCAGTTCCGGATGCTGCTGCAGCAGCACGAACAGTTCGAGGAGCGCGGAGGGCTGGCGCGCGAACAGATCTTCGCTGAGCGCCTCGAGCGACCCGTCGCGCACCTGGAATTGCGGCGTCAGCGGCTTGGGCGGCGTGTCGTCGCTGAGGATCGCCTCGCGGAACAGCTGCAGCAGCAGCTCGTTGAGCAGCTGCACGTCCATGACGGTGCGGTAATAGCGCTGCATGAGCTGCTCGACCGCCAGCGTGTAGGTGCTGTCCTCGTAGCCAAAGCTGTGCGCCAGCTTGATCTGGTGATCGAAGAGCAGGCGATCCTCGTGCCGGCCGGTGAGCACGTGCAGGCCGAAGCGCACCTTCCACAGGAAAATCTGCGCCTGCTGCAGGCGCCGCAGCTCCGAAGGGCTGAGAAAGCCATGGGTGGCGAGCTCATCGAGTGATTCGGCGCCGAAGTGGCGCTTGGCCACCCAGGCGATCGTCTGGATGTCACGCAGTCCGCCGGGCCCGGTCTTGACGTCGGGCTCGAGATTGTAGGCGGTGTCGTTGGCCTTCAGGTGCCGCTCCTGCTGCTCACGCACCTTGGCGGCGAAGTAATCGCGTACCGGCCAGACGCGCTCCGGCCCGAGGGCGGTGCGCATCTGCGGCAGGAGCGCGCGCGATCCGGCCAGCCAGCGCGCCTCCAGGAGCGTGGTCATCACGCCGACGTCCGCAAGGCTTTCCTCCGCGCACTCAGCCACCGTGCGCACGCTGTTGCCCACCTCCAGGCCGATGTCCCAGAGGAAGGCCAGGAACGGACTGATCTGGCCGCGCCCGGCCTCGCTGAGCGAATCGGGTGTCAGCACCATGATGTCGACATCCGAGTAGGGGTGCAGCTCGCCGCGCCCATAGCCTCCCACCGCGGCGAGTGTCAGGCGCTCCGCCAGATCGGCGCTCAGCTGTGCCTGCCACAGGCATGCGAACAGGGAATCGATGAACGCGGCGCGTGCGTGTACCAGCGCCTCGACGGGCTCTTCGTCCCTGAAGCGCTGCTGCAATTCCTGCTGCCCCTGGGCGAGCAGCTGGCGGCAGCTCTCTGCCGAACAGGCGCTCGCACCCAGGAGCGAGGGCAGCCGCCCAAGCAGTGGCCAGTCGATGCGACTTGCTGGCAGTGGGGTTATATCGAGCGAATCGGGTTCAGCGTTCATGCAGCGGCGCCGCGCGCCGCGGCGCCCAGCGTCAGCACTTCATGGCCGGCCGAGGTCACCAGCACCATGTGTTCCCATTGCGCGGACAGCGAGTGGTCCTTGGTCACCACCGTCCAGCCGTCGGGAAGCACCCTGGTGTAGCGCTTGCCGGCGTTGATCATCGGCTCGATGGTGAACACCATGCCGGCCTGCAATTCCATGCCGCTTCCCGCTTCACCGTAATGCAGCACCTGCGGATCCTCGTGATAGACGCGGCCGATGCCGTGCCCGCAGTATTCCCGTACCACCGAATATCCGGCGGCCTCGGTGTGAGCCTGGATGGCATGGCCGATATCACCAAGGTGGGCGCCCGGGCGCACCAGGTCGATGGCACGCCACATCGCGGCGTGGCAGGTCTCGGTCAGGCGCTGCGCCTGGATCGGCGGCTTGCCGACGTAATACATCCGGCTGGTGTCGCCGTGGTAGCCGTCCTTGATGATTGCCACGTCGATATTGAGCAGGTCTCCGGCCTTGAGCACCCGATCATTGGGTATGCCATGGCAGACCACGTGGTTGACCGAGGTGCAGACTGTCTTGGGGAAGCCGCGGTACCCCACGTTGGCCGGGATGGTTTTCTGGACGCCCACGATGAACTCATTACATATGTGGTCCAGCTGGTCGGTCGTGACCCCAGGCACCACATGCTCCCCGATCATGTCGAGCACGTCCGCGGCCAGATGCCCGGCCGTGCGCAGGCGGGCCTGTTCATCGGGGCTCTTGAGGGTCACCTGGGTGGAGCGGAGCATGCGGGATACTGAGCCTGTCTGGATTTGCCTAAACCGTTGTTCGGCCGGGAACTTCATGGTATAAAGCGCGGCCATTTTTGGCAACGCAATCCACACGCGTATCAGTACTTGCGGCTGGGTGTCCTGCGCCTCCGTGCCTCGAACCGGCACCCTTAAGATAGGGTGCCGCGCCAGGCCGGCAGCTCAGAATCGCCGTCAAGGATACGCGGAGGCCCTAACCCGACGGAGACTTACGACCATGTCCAGCTTGTCAATGCGACAGATGCTGGAAGCGGGCGTCCATTTTGGACACCAGACCCGCTTCTGGAACCCAAAGATGGCCCCCTACATCTTTGGCGAACGAAACCGCATCCACATCATCAATCTCGAGCAGACGCAGCCCCTGTTCGTGACGGCCACGGCCTTCATCAAGCGCGTCGTGGCGGACGGCGGACGGGTCCTGTTCGTCGGCACCAAGCGCTCGGCGCGTGACGCCATCGCGGCGGAAGCCGTGCGCTGCGGCATGCCCTACGTGAACCAGCGCTGGCTGGGCGGCATGCTCACCAATTTCAAGACACTGCGCCAGTCGATCAAGCGACTCGCCAACCTCGAGGAGCTCACGGCTTCCGGCGCCATTGAAAAGCGCGGCAAGAAGGAAGCGACAATGCTGCGGCGCGAGATGATCAAGCTCGAAAAGAGCCTGGGGGGCATCAAGCTCATGGAGGCGCTCCCCGACGTGTTGTTTGTGGTCGATGTGGGGCACGAACATATTGCGGTGCACGAGGCGACCAAGCTCGGCATACCCGTGGTCGCAATCGTCGACACCAATTGCTCCCCCGACGGGATCGATCACGTCATTCCCGGCAATGACGATGCGATGCGCGCCATCCAGCTGTACGCGAGCGTGATCGCCGAGGCCGTGATCGAGGGTAAATCCTCGGTACCGCAGATGGCGGTCAGCGAGGATGAGTTTGTCGAGCTCGACGAACATGGCAATCCGCGCCGCAAGCCAGGCCGAAATGCGCGGCCGACGCGCCAGGCCCCGATACGCAGCCGCAAGCCGGCACCGCGCCGGCACCCCGCCGCGGCGGTCGCTCCCGTGCCGGCCCCGGTTGAGACCCCCGCTGCTCCCGCCGAGGCCGCCGAGGCGGAGCTGGCCGCCGACCTGGATCTCGACGATGCCGTCGATGTCGCCGCGACGCCGAGCGCCAGCGCCACCGTGCGGCGCCGTCCGGCCGCGGGTACCGCCGGCACGCGCCGCGGCCCGCGCTGAGCGCCTCAAGGCTGCCGCCATGAACGTAACGGCCGAGACCGTCCGGCAACTGCGCGAGCGCACCGGCGCCGGGATGATGGAATGCAAGAAGGCGCTGGTGGAGACGCAGGGCGATCTCGATGCGGCCGCTGAGCTGATGCGCAAGCAGGGTCTGGCGAAAGCAGACAAGAAAGCCGCGCGCGTCGCCGCCGAAGGGGTGATCGCCATCGAACGTGCCGCCGACGGGCGCAGCGCGGCGATGGTCGAAATCAACTGCGAGACGGATTTTGTCGCGCGCGACGACCAATTCTGCGGCTTCGCGGCGGCGGTTGCGCACAGCGCCTGCGCCGGCGAGGCCACCGATCTCGACGCGCTCCTGGCCGGCAAGCTCGCCTCGGGCGGGAGCATCGAGGAGCGCCGGCGCGAACTCGTGGCCAAGATCGGCGAGAAGATTTCAGTGCGGCGCTTCACCCGCATGTCATCGCCAGGCCCGCTGGGCGCCTATCTCCACGGCACGCGCATCGGCGTGCTGGTGGCCCTCGAGGGCGGCGATGCCGCGCTGGCCCATGATCTGGCGATGCACATCGCGGCCAGCAGCCCGCGCTATCTCAGTAGCGCGGAGGTTCCGCCCGCCGTGGTGGCCAAGGAGCGCGAGATCCTGGAGGAGCAGGCGCAGCGCGAGGGCAAGCCCCCGGAGATCGTCGCCAAGATGGTGGCCGGACGCCTGCGCAAGTCGCTCGCGGAAATCAGCCTGCTGGGCCAGCCCTTCGTCAAGGATCCCGAACAGACCGTCGAGAAACTGCTCAAGAATGCCGGCGCCAGCGTCCGCGAGTTCCAGCGCTTCGAGGTAGGGGCCGGCATAGAGAAGAAACAGGAAGATTTTGTCGCCGCAGTCATGGCGCAGGTGAGTGCGGCCGGGCGCCATTAAACCGGAATTTGTGGCTGGCGGCGCGCCACGACGGCTGAAGGAGTGCGCATGAAGGATGCTACGGGGACCCCGCGTTTTGCGCGCATCCTGGTGAAACTCTCGGGCGAGGCACTGCTCGGCGCCGCCGATTACGGCATCGATCCGATCGTCATCAAGCGCGTGGCCGGGGAACTGCGCGACGTGCAGGCCCTCGGCACGCAGCTGGCCGTCGTCATCGGCGGTGGCAATATATTCCGCGGCGCGGGCCTGGCGCGCGCCGGCATGGATCGTGTCACGGCAGACCAGATGGGCATGCTGGCCACGGTCATGAACGCGCTCGCCATGCAGGATGCGCTCGAGTCGCTCCAGGTGCACGCCAGGGTGATGTCGGCCATCCGCATCAACGAAGTCTGCGAGGACTACATCCGCCGCCGTGCCGTGCGGCATCTGGAGAAGGGCCGCCTGGTGATCTTCGCTGCCGGCACCGGCAATCCTTTCTTCACGACCGACACCGCGGCCTCGCTCCGTGCCATCGAGATCGAGGCGCAGCTGCTGCTCAAGGCCACCAAAGTCAATGGCATCTACTCGGCGGACCCGGTGAAGGATGCCGCCGCGCAGCACTATCCACGCCTGACTTTTGAGCGGGTGCTCACCGAGCGGCTGAACGTCATGGATGCCACGGCGATCGTCATGTGCCGCGACCACCGGCTGCCGCTGCGGGTCTTCAACCTCAATAGCGGCGGGGATCTGCTGCGCATCGCACGCGGTGAGGACATAGGTACGCTCGTGACCAATGAGTGAAGCTCGCGTACCACCGATAAAGAGCAAGGGGGCCGTATGCTTGAGGATCTGAGGAAGGACGCCAGCGCCCGCATGCAGAAATGCGTGCAGGTGTTCCAGGCGGATTTGAGAAAACTCCGTACCGGGCGCGCGCATCCGAGCCTGGTGGAACACCTGAAGGTCGATTACTACGGCGCCGACGTGCCCCTGCAGCAGGTCGCCAACATCAGCATCGAGGACGCCCGGACCCTGGTGATCTCGCCCTGGGAAAAGACCATGGTCGGGCCGATCGAGAAGGCCATCCACAAGTCGGACCTGGGGCTCACGCCGATGACTGCGGGCACGGTCATTCGCGTACCGCTCCCTCCACTGACGGAGGAGCGGCGGCGGGACATCAGCAAGGTGGTGCGGCAGGACGCGGAGAATGCGCGCGTCAGCATCCGCAATGTGCGCCGCGACGTGCTGACCGACATCAAGGAGCTGCTCAAGGAAAAGGAAATCTCCCAGGATGACGAGCGCAAGGCGCAGGAAGACATCCAGAAGCTGACCGACCGGTTCATCGGCGAGATCGATCAGCAGCTGGCGGCGAAGGAGAAAGAGATCCTGCAGGTTTGATGTGAGCAAGCGGCCTGAATCCCCTGGGTCACTGCCGCGCCACGTGGCCATCGTCATGGATGGCAACGGCCGCTGGGCCGAGGGCAGGGGGCGGGACCGCGGCGCGGGCCACAGCTCCGGTATCAGCCCGGTGCGCATGGTCATCGAGGAGAGCGTGCGCCATGGCATCGACGCCCTGACGCTGTTCGCCTTCAGCAGCGAAAACTGGTCGCGGCCGGCCGTCGAAGTGGCAACTCTCATGGACCTGTTCTGCGAGGCGCTCGATCGGGAGCTGCCGGCGCTGCAGGCCAACGGCGCGCACCTGCGCTTCATCGGGGAACTGGAGCACCTGGAGTCACGGTTGCGCGAGCGTATCGCGCTGGCGAGCGCTGCGACGGCGGGCAACCGGCGGCTGCAGCTGCAGGTGGCGCTCAGCTACGGTGGGCGCCAGGACATCCTCAGTGCCGCGCGCCAGGTCGCCGCGCGCTGCGAGCGGGGCGAGCTCAGCAGCGGCGCCCTGAGCGAGGCGGATTTTGCCGGCGGCCTGGCCCTGGCAGGCCTGCCGGATCCGGATCTGTTCATTCGCACCGGCGGGGAGCAGCGCGTCAGCAATTTTCTGCTCTGGAACCTCGCTTACGCCGAGCTGTATTTCACCGATACGCTGTGGCCGGACTTTTCAACGGCCGATTTTGCGCTGGCCCTGCAGCACTTTGCGGGGCGCCAGCGCCGCTTCGGCCAGACCGGCGCGCAGGTCGCGCTCTGAGCATGGGTAAGCGCATTTTCACCGCGATGATTCTGGCTGGCGTGGTGATCGCGGTCCTGCTGCTGGCCGCGCCCACGGTGGCGCGCGTGATGTTCGGCCTGTTCATCGCGGCCGGGGCCTGGGAGTGGTCCGGATTCCTGGGCGCGCAACAGCGTTCCGCGCGCGCCGGCTTCGTGCTGGCCGTCGCAGTGCTGGCCCCGACGCTGCGGGAGCTGCTCGGCGGGCGTGCCGAATTTGCCCTCCTGATGCAGTTGAGCGCGCTGTGCTGGGCCCTGTCCTTCTTCTGGGTACTGTTTGCACCTGCGCGCGTGAGCGGCTGGTCGGCGGCGCTCGCTGGCCTGGTGGCGCTGGTGCCCACCTGGGTAGCGCTGACACGAATGGTGGAACACTGGCCGCGCGGCCCGCAGTGGGCGCTGTTCGTGCTGGTGCTGGCGTTTGCCGCCGATACCGGCGCGTTTTTTGCCGGACGGGCATTCGGGCGGGTCAAGCTGGCGCCGCGGGTGTCGCCCGGCAAGACCTGGGAAGGCGTCATCGGCGGCATGGCGCTCGCCGCGGCGATGGGTGTCCTCGGGGCGCACTGGTTCGGCCTGCCGGTGCAGAGCTTCCTGCCCCTGTGCCTGCTGAGCGCCGCATTCTCGGTCATCGGTGACCTGACCGAGAGCATGTTCAAGCGCGCCGCAGGGCTCAAGGACAGCGGCCGGCTGTTTCCAGGCCACGGCGGGGTGCTCGACCGCATCGACAGCGTCCTGGGCGCCACCCCGATCCTGTGCGTCGGCCTGCTGTGGCTGGGAGTGGGCGCGTGATCGGCGTGGCCATTCTGGGTGCCACCGGCAGCGTCGGGCGCAACACGCTGGATGTGCTGGAGCGCCACCCCGGTGAATATCGCGTCGTTTCACTGGCCGCGCGGAGCGATGCACGCCGGCTGGCGGAACTGTGCCTGCGCCACCGTCCCGACGTTGCGGTGCTCGAACAGAGCGAGGCGGCCGGGGAACTCGAACGGCGTTTGCGTGAAGCCGGGTCCGCCACGCGTGTGGGCACGGGTGCGGCGGCGATCGTGGAGCTGGCGCGCGACAGCGCGGCCGGCGTGGTGATGGCCGCGATCAGTGGCGCGGCGGGCCTGCGATCGACGCTGGCGGCGGCCCACGCCGGCAAGCGATTGCTGCTCGCCAACAAGGAGTCGGCCGTGATGGCCGGTCCCTTGCTCGTGGCCGCGACGCGCGCGGGCCAGGCCACGCTGGTGCCGATCGACAGCGAGCACAACGCAATCTTCCAGTGCCTGCCGCCGGGAGCACGGATCGGGGAGCGGCCGGCGGGTGTGCGTCGGCTCCTGCTGACCGCCTCGGGCGGACCATTTCTCGACTGGAGCGCGGCGGCGATGGCCGTGGCGACGCCGGAGCAGGCCTGCGCCCATCCGCGCTGGAGCATGGGACGCAAGATATCCGTTGATTCAGCGACCCTGATGAACAAGGGCCTCGAGCTCATCGAAGCCACCGTGCTGTTTGGCATGGAGCCGCGCGATATCGCCGTGGTGGTGCATCCGCAGAGCCTGGTGCACTCGCTGGTCGAATACCTTGACGGGTCGACGCTGGCGCAGTTGGGCGCCCCGGACATGCGTACGCCCATCGCTCAGGGGCTGGCGTGGCCCGCGCGCATCGCCGCCGGTGTAGAATTCCTCGATCTGGCCAAGGTGGGCTCGCTACAGTTCCGGGCGCCCGACCGCGCCCGCTTCCCCTGCCTGGGGTTGGCAGAGGAGGCGGCTCGAGCGGGAGCCTTGGCCTGCGTCTGGCTGAATGCGGCCGATGAAGTGGCGGTGCAGGCCTTTCTCGACAAGCAGTTGAACTTTGGGGATATTCCGGGGGTCATTGACAGGGTCATGGCGCAATTGCCGGCGAGCCGAATAACAGAGCTGGACTCGGTGCTGGACGCCGATGCCGGTGCGCGCCAATGCGCCGCGGCCGTATTGAGTGAGTTCCATGCCGTGGCCATGAGGACCCCGGCGTGAGCTTTTCGTGGATGTCGCTGGTGGGTTTCCTGGTCGCCGTCTGCGTGCTGGTGACCGTGCACGAATTCGGCCACTACTGGGTAGCCCGACGGCTGGGTTTCAGAGTGCTGCGTTTTTCGGTGGGGTTCGGCCGTGCAATCTGGACCCGGATTGGCCGCCGCGATGGCACCGAGTATGTGCTCGCCGCGGTGCCGCTGGGGGGCTACGTCAAGCTGCTGGACGAGCGCGACGGGCCGGTGGCCGCCGAGGAGCTGTCGCGCTCCTTTACGCGCCGCCCGCATTGGCAGCGTATCGCGGTGCTGCTGGCCGGCCCGGCCTTTAATTTCATTTTCGCGATCCTGCTGCTGACCGGCATGCTGCTGGTGTCCGGGAGCACGGAGCTGCGGCCCCTGCTGGGCGCGGTTCAGCCCGGTTCTGCGGCGGCGCGTGCCGGCATACTCAGCGGCGATGAGGTCGTGGCCGTCAATGGTCACGCGGTGAGCACGCAGCGCGAGGTCTGGATCGGACTTCTGGATGGCGTCACGGGCGGTGATTCGCTGTCGGTCACGGTCCGCGATCCGGCTGGGCGGGAGCGCCACGCCCTGTTCAATTTTGCCAGTTTGGCGGAACGGCGCGCCCTGTCCGAACCGGCGGCGGCGCTCGTCGGCCTTGGCCTGCGATTCCAGGAGCTGCCGATCCCTGCGGTACTCGGCGCGGTCGCCAGCGACGGCCCGGCCGCCCGGGCCGGCCTCAAGGCCGGGGATGAAATCCTGGGCATCAACGGCGAGCCGGTGCACGATTTCCTCGGGTTGGTCGTGATCGTGCGGGCCCACCCCGACGAGACACTGGCCGTGCAGTATCGCCGCGCGGGCCACGATTACGCCGCGCGCGTGGCGGTGAGCGGCGTGGTTGAGGATGGCAAGCGCATCGGTCGCATACAGGTGACCCGGCCGAGGCTGCCCGGCTTTCCGCCCGGCCTGGTGCGGCACGTGGATCTGGGCCCGCTCGGCGCGCTGGCCGGAGCCTGCCGCGAGGCCTGGGGCATGACCGCCCTGCAGGCGCGCATGCTCTGGCGCATGCTGGCCGGCGAGGTCTCGGTCAAGAATCTGAGTGGTCCGCTCACCATCGCCCAGCTGGCCGGAGACTCGGCTTCCGCTGGCCTCGAGGCTTTCCTGAGTTTTCTGGTGTTGATCAGCCTGGCGCTCGGCTTCATGAATCTGCTGCCTATACCGATACTCGATGGCGGCCAGATCGTGATGCAGGCCGTCGAGTGGCTCAAGGGCAGTCCGCTGTCCGAGAGGGTACAGGCCGTGGGGCAGCAGCTGGGCATCGCCCTGGTGGTGCTGCTGCTGGGCCTTGCCCTGTATAACGATATCTCACGTCAGTTTGGTTGACTCCCCCTTAAGGTAACGGCAGTTGCGCATGAATTATCGCGCGGGTATCACGGCGCTCGTCCTCCTTGTGTTCGCCGCCGCCGCGCCCGCTCCGCAGGCGCAGCAGGCGGGCACATCGCCCCCTGAGGCGCCGACGCCGGCGCAGCCGCCCGCGCCCGTGACTGCGCCGGTGCCTGCGCCCGTGACTGCGCCGGTGCCTGCGCCTGTGCCTGCGCCCGTGACTGCGCCTGTGACTGCGCCTTTGTCTGCAACGCAGGTCACCGACAGCGACTTCAAGGTCAGCGACATCAAGGTCGAGGGCCTGCAGCGCATCTCCGAAGGCACCGTTTTCAATTACCTGCCGGTCAACATCGGCGATCAAATGAGCGCCCAGCGGTTGCGCGAAGCCCTGCGCGCGCTGTACGCCACGGGATTTTTCCGCGATGTCGCGCTGAGCCGTGACGGCAACACCCTGCTGGTCACGGTGCTGGAGCGGCCGTCGCTCGAGAGCGTGGAGATCAAGGGCAACAAGGACATCAAGACCGAGGATCTGCAGAAATCACTGCGCAATGTCGGCCTGGCCGCCGGCAAGACCTTCAACCGCTCCACCCTCGAGGAAGTGACGCAGTACCTCACCGACCAGTACTACAGCCGCGGCAAGTATGCCGTGACGATCGACTCCAAGGTCGAGGAGCTCGCCAACAACCGGGTGCGCGTCAATCTCGATATCAAGGAGGGAAGCCGCGCCAAGATCCGCCAGATCAACATCGTGGGCAATACCGCGTTCAAGACCAAGGACATTCTCGAGACGCTGACGCTGAAGACCCCGAACTGGACCTCCTGGTACAAGCAGAGTGATCGTTACTCGCGTGAATCGCTCCAGGGAGACCTTGAGAAGGTCCAGACCTATTACCAGGATCGCGGCTACGCCAACGCGCGCATCGACTCGGTGCAGGTCGCCATCTCCCCCGACAAGAGCGATGTGTTCATCACCGCCAATATCACCGAAGGCGTGGTGTACAGGATCTCGAGCGTCAAGCTGGCCGGCAACCTGGTGGTGCCCGAGGCGCAGCTCAAGTACCTGGTGCTCGTCAAGCCGGGCCAGATCTACTCGCAAAAGGTCATCTCCAGCACCCAGGAGCTGATCAAGAACCGGCTGGGAGCGGAAGGTTTCTACTTCGCCAAGGTCGAACCGGTGCCGGCGATCGACGAGGCCAAGCGGGAGGTCGCGCTCTCGCTGTTCGTGGACCCGGGCAACCGCGTGTACGTGCGCGAGATCAGTTTCAAGGGCACCACGCGCAGCAACGACGAGACCCTGCGGCGCGAGGTGCGCCAGCTCGAGGGCGCGTTGCTGTCCAACGTGGCCCTGGAGCGCTCCAAGCAGCGCCTGGAGCAGCAGCCGTTCGTGGAATCGGCGGAGTATGAGGCCAACCCGGTCCCGGGTACCCCGGACCTCGTCGACGTCGTCTTCACCGTCAAGGAGCGCGCGAGCGCCAGCATCAGCGGCGGCATCGGATATTCCGCGTCCCAGAAATTCATGCTCAACGGCAGCTTCCAGGACAGCGATTTCATGGGCAGCGGAGACAGCGTCGCGCTGCAGCTCGATTCCGGGATCTACAACAAGCTCTACAGCTTTGCCCACACCAATCCGTACCAGACCATCGACGGGGTGTCGCGCACGGTGTCCCTGAGTTACCGCAATTCGACGCAGTTCGTCTCGACCTCGTCGAATTTCAAGTCGCAGAATCTTGCCGTCGGACTCAACTACGGTATTCCGATCTCCGAGTTCCAGCGCCTCAATGCCGGGGTGTCCCTGCAGCGTGTCGATCTGCTGACCTACCAGGGGAGCAGTGCGCAGCAGGCGGTTGACTGGGTGCAGACGAATGGCGGGTCCTATAACCGCGTGCTGCTGTCCACGGTGGTGCTCGCCGACGGTACCGCGGTGACCACCGCCACGACGCTGTACGGCAGCAAGTACAGCACGCTGGAGATGAATACGGGATGGCTCTACGACTCGCGCAACCGCGGATTGTTCGCCGACCGTGGCCAGCGCCATACCCTGGGCCTGAGCTTCGTGCCGGGCGGCAAAGTGCGCTACTACGTCGCCAGCTACGAGAGCACCATCTACCTGCCGCTGGTGCTGCGCACCACGCTCTCGCTGGGCCTGAACGTGGCCTACGGCAAGAGTCTGGGCAGCACCACGGCACTGCCGCCCTACAAGCGCTTCTATGCCGGCGGTCCCGACACGGTGCGCGGTTATACCGAAAGCTCACTGGGTCCCGTGGACAGCAATGGCAACCCCTACGGGGGCAATCTGCTGACCACCGCCCGCGCCGAGCTGATCCTGCCACTGCCGGCGAAATGGCAGACCAGTGCGCGGGCGACGTTGTTTTTCGACTACGGCAACGTGTTTTCCACCGATAACGTCAGGTATCTCGGCCGCGACCTGACGACCCCGGTAAACTACAAATTCAAGTATGATCAGCTCAAGAAGTCCGCCGGAGTCGCGGTGCAGTGGCTGGCCCCTTCGCTCGGCGTATTCCGCTTCAGCTATGGCATACCGCTGAACAAGTACGGGGGTGACGCGGTGCATTTTGCCGATCGCACCGAGACTTTCCAGTTTACGATTGGCGGTTCCTATTAGATTCCTACAACCATCAGGCGGCGCACGGTGCCCGCCCTTTTCCGGGAGCAAAGCAGTGAAGTGTTCGTGGACAGTCTCAGTCGCAGGGGTGTTGATGTGCATGGCGGCGATCGCGCCAGCCGACGCCGAAATCAAGATTGGTGTGGTCAACGCGACCAAGCTGATGCAGGAGGCTCCGCAGGCGAAGGCGGTCACGGAGGCCCTGCGCAACGAATTTGCCGGCAAGCAGCGCGAGCTGACTGCGCAGCAGGCGGCGCTCAAGGCCAAGCAGGAAAAATACGAGAAGGATGGCCCCACCATGAGCGCCGAGCAGCGCGTCAGGGCGGAGAAGGAACTGCGCGAAGGCAACCGCGATTATTCGCAGAAGCTGAACGACGTGCAGGAAGACTTCAATACGCGCCAGAATGAGGAGCTCTCGCGTCTGCAGAGCGCCATCGTTGCCGAGGTGCAGAGCTACGCGCTGTCGCAGAAATTCGACCTGGTGTTGACCGACGGCGTAATCTTTGCGACCCCTACGCTCGACGTCACGGCCCAGGTGCTGGCGGGGCTGCAGGCCCGGGCGGCGGCGGCGACGCCCGCGCCGGCGCCGGCGGCACCCGCGGCCAAGCCGAGCACACCGGCCGCACCCACCAACAGGTAGGACTGGACCGGCCGGAGCCGCCGATGAGCGTCGCGCTGGGCGAGCTGGCGGTGCGCTTCGGCTGCGAATTGCGCGGCGATCCGGAGCTGCGGGTAGCGCGCGTGGCGACGCTGGCCGGCGCTGTTTCCGGGGATCTGGGGTTTCTCGCCAATCCGCACTACCGGCCGCAGCTGGCGGCGACGCGCGCGACCGTAGTGGTCACCGATGCCGAAAACGCCGCGCTCAGCCCCGTGGCGGTGCTGGTTTGCGCAAATCCCTATGCAACTTACGCCCGCATCGCCTCGCTCCTGCACCCGGGGCCAACCATTGCCGCTGGAGTCCATCCGAGTGCAGTCGTCGATCCGTCCGCCAGCCTGGCAGCCAGCGCCAGCGTCGGCGCCGGGGCGGTGATCGGGCCGGGCGCGCTGATCGGCGAACGCGCGCGCATCGGGCCGGGCTGCCTCATCGGCGACGGGGTCACGCTCGGAGCCGATTGCCTGCTGCTCGCCGGGGTCACCGTGATCGCCGGGGCGCAGCTGGGCGAGCGGGTGCGGATCCATCCAGGCGTGGTGATCGGCTCCGACGGTTTTGGTTTCGCACCGGACTCAGGCGGCTGGATCAAGGTGCCACAGCTCGGCAGTGTGCGCATCGGCGCCGATGTCGAGATAGGCGCCAATACGACGATTGATCGCGGCGCGATCGGCGATACCGTCATAGAGGCGGGCGTCAAGCTCGATAACCAAATCCAGGTCGCCCACAACGTCCACATCGGTGCGCACACGGTGATCGCCGCCTGCGTCGGCATTTCCGGCAGCACCCGCATCGGCGCGCGCTGCATGATCGGGGGGGCGGTCGGTATCGTCGGCCACCTGGACATCTGCGATGATGTGGTGGTGACGGGCATGTCGATGGTGTCCCGCTCGATCAGCGCGCCAGGCGTCTACTCGGGTGGGATTCCGGCCGAGCCGGCGCCGCTGTGGCGGCGGCTGGTGGGCCGCTTCAAGCGGCTCGAGGCACTGGCGGAGCGGGTCAGGCGCCAGGAACGCAGCAACAACAGGAACCCAGCGTGATGAATGAACCGGTGCAGCTCGACATCCATGCCATCCTGAAGCGGCTCCCACACCGCTATCCCTTCCTGCTGGTGGACCGCGTGCTCGAGTGCGTGCCCGGCAAGAGCATCCGCGCGCTCAAGAATGTCAGCGTCAATGAACCCTATTTTCCCGGGCATTTTCCGCATCGGCCGGTGATGCCGGGAGTGATCATCATCGAGGCGCTGGCGCAGGCCGCCGGCATCCTGGCCTTCGTCACCGCAGGGGTGTATCCGGACGAAAACTCGGTGTTCTACTTTGTCGGCATCGACAAGGCGCGCTTCCGCCGGCCCGTGGGGCCCGGGGATCAGCTGATCCTCAGCGCCACGCTGGAGCGCAATCTGCGCGGCATCTGGCGCCTCGCCACCCGTGCCACGGTCGATGGCGCCGAGGCCGCCTCTGCCGAACTGATGCTGGCGCCGAAGATTGCCGAGAACGCTGCGGGAGAGCCCGCTCCATGATCGACGCGCACGCGGTGGTCTCGCCGCAGGCCGAACTCGCTGCGGATGTCCAGGTTGGTCCCTTCTCGGTCATCGGGCCGGGCGTGCGCATCGGCCCGCGCACCCGCGTCGGACCCCACGTGGTGATCAGTGGTCCGACGAGCATTGGCGCCGACAACCAGTTCTTCCCGTTCGCCTCGATCGGGGATGCTCCGCAGGACAAGAAATATCGCGGCGAGCCGACCCGGCTTGAGATCGGCGAGCGCAATGTGTTCCGGGAATGCTGCACAGTCAATCGCGGCACGGCCCAGGGCGAGGGCGTCACGCGCCTGGGCGACGACAATCTGCTCATGGCCTACACGCATGTCGCGCACGACTGCCAGGTGGGCAGCCGCATCGTCATGGCCAACTGTGCGACGCTCGGCGGCCATGTGCAGCTCGGCGACTGGGTGATCATGGGCGGCCTGGCGGCGATCCACCAGTACTGCAAGATCGGTGCGCACGCCTTCATCGCCAACAACGCGGCCGTGACGCGCGATGTGCCGCCGTACGTGATGGCCATCGGCCAGCCGGCCACGCCGCATTCCGTGAACAGCGAAGGACTGAAGCGCCGCGACTTCAGTGCCGAGCAGATCCGCAACATCCGCATCGCCTACCGCACGCTGTATCGACGCGACCTGCCGCTGGCCGAGGCGCTGGTGGATCTCACCGCGCAGGCCTCCGCGCAGCCGGAAATCCAGCCCTTCGTCGAGTTCATCGCCGCCTCGACCCGCAGCCTGATACGCTGAGGAGATGGTGCCAGTCAGCGCAGTGGCCATGCGCGCCCCGCGTCTTGCGCTCGTGGCCGGGGAAACCTCTGGCGACCAGCTGGGGGCGGCGCTCATCGACTCGCTCCGCGCACGCTGTCCGGGCGTCGAGGTGCGCGGCGTATGCGGGCCGCTGATGCGTTTGGCGGGCTGCACGCCGCTCGCCGACGCCCATGAACTCGCCGTAATGGGCCTGGTGGAGGTGCTGGCCCATCTGCCGCGCCTCCTGGGCCTGCGGCGCCGATTGCGCCGCGAACTCCTGGCCTGGCAGCCCGACGCTTTCATCGGGATCGACGCCCCGGAATTCAACCTGGGGCTCGCCGGGCAGCTGCGGGCGCGCGGCCTGAGGACGGTGCAGTACGTCAGTCCGCAGGTCTGGGCCTGGCGCGAGCGCCGGGTGCAGAGGATCGCGGCCAATTGCGATCTGGTGCTTTGCCTGCTGCCCTTCGAGCCGCCGTTCTACGCCCGCCACGGAGCACGGGCGCAATTTGTCGGCCACCCGCTGGCCGATCAGATCCCGCTCGACAGCGATCGCGCGGCGGCCCGGCGGGCACTGGGGCTGGCAGCGGATGCGACCGTCGTGGCGCTGCTGCCCGGCAGCCGCGCGGGCGAAGTGAGTCGCCTGGGGCGGGATTTCATCGAAGCCGCGGCGGTGCTGGCGGCCCGCCAGCCGGGGATCGCGTTCATTGCACCGATGGCCTCAGCGCAGGCGCGCACCCTGTTCGCCGAGCATCTCGCCGCCGCAGGTCCGGGCGCGGAGGGCGGCCCGGGCCGCGTGCGCGTCGAGCTTCTCGACGGCCAGGCCCGCCTGGCGCTGCAGGCTGCGGATGCGGCGCTTCTCGCCTCGGGTACGGCGAGCCTGGAGGCTCTGTTGTGCCGCTGCCCGATGGTCGTTGCCTACCGCCTCAGGGCCGCGACGGCTTTCCTGCTGCGCGCCCTGCGCATGGTGCGCCTGCCTTATTTTTCATTGCCGAATCTGCTCGCAGGTGAAAAGCTGGTGCCGGAATTCTTCCAGGGCGCGGTCAGTGGACCGGCGCTGGCCGACTCGCTGCAGCTTCAGCTGGCGGACGCATCACGGCGTGCCATGCTCAGCGAGCGGTTTCGCGCCATTCACGTCACACTGCGCTGCGGCGGCGCGGCGCAGGCCGCCGACGCGGTGCTCAAGCTCATCAACCGGGGGTGACCATGCAAGCACTTCTGGCCGGCGTGGATGAGGCCGGACGAGGTCCGCTGGCTGGGCCCGTGATGGCCGCTGCGGTGATCCTCGATGATGATCGGCCGATCATGGGACTGCGCGATTCCAAGCGCCTGAGCGCGTCGCGCCGCAACGAGCTTGCGACCCTGATTCGCGAGCGCGCCCTGGCTTACGGTCTGGGGGCCGCGCTGCCGGCGGAGATCGATGCGATCAACATCCTGCAGGCGACGCTGCTGGCGATGCGCCGCGCGCTGGAGGCCCTGGCCCTGCGCCCGACACACATCATCATTGACGGGAACAAAGCACCGCAGCTTGCTGATCTATTTGGGGAATGCCGCATCGAAACGCTCGTGCGAGGAGATGATCTGGTACCGGCGATCAGCGCGGCCTCGATCCTGGCGAAGACCTGCCGGGATGCGCACATGAGCGAACTCGACGAGCGTTACCCCGGCTATGGATTCGCGCGCCATTTTGGCTACCCCACGCTCGCTCACGTCGCGGCATTGCGGCGGCTCGGTCCCTGTCCGATTCATCGGCGCAGCTTCGCTCCGGTAAGATCCTGCCTCTTATGAGCGCAAGCTTCGTACATCTGCGCCTGCACACCGAGTACTCGCTGGTGGACAGCGTGGTGCGGGTGGATGGGCTCATCGACGCGGTGGCGGCCCTAGGGATGCCGGCCGTCGCGGTCACTGACCAGGACAATCTGTTCGCGATGGTGAAGTTCTATCGCGCCGCCCTGGCGCGCGGTGTGCAGCCCATCATCGGCGTGGACCTGCATGTGCGCGAAGCGACCGATCCGCAGGGCCCCTCGCGCCTGACGCTGCTGTGCCAGAACCTCGAGGGGTATCGCAATCTCACGCGCCTGGTTTCGCGTGCCTGGCTCGAGGGCCAGACGAAGGGTCAGCCGCTCATCGACCGTGCCTGGCTGACGCGCGCGACGACCTCGGGCCTGATTGCGCTGTCCTGCGCCCAGAGCGGGGATGTCGGCCGCCTGCTGGTGCAGGGCCGGACCAGGCAGGCCGAGCAGGCGCTCGCAGCCTGGCTGGCGCTCTTTGAGGATCGCTACTACCTCGAGATCCAGCGGATCGGTGCGCCCGGCGAGGACATTCATGTTCCGGCGGCGCTGTCGCTGGCCGCGCGGCAGGGCGTGCCGGCGGTAGCGACCAACGACGTGCGCTTCCTCGAGGCCGGCGAGTTCGAGGCCCACGAGGCGCGGGTGTGCATCCGCGAGGGCACGTTGCTCGCCGATCCGGCGCGGGTGCGCCGCTACACGGCGCAGCAGTTCCTGCGCACCCCGGAGCAGATGCAGGCCCTGTTTCCCGAAGATCCCGAACTGCTCGCCAACAGCGTGGAAATCGCGCGGCGCTGCAGCCTGATGCTGCGCCTGGGCGAGACCCGCCTGCCGGTTTTCCCGGTGCCCGAGGGACAGACGCCCGAACAGTTTCTGCGCGCGGCGGCGCAAGCGGGACTCGCCGCGCGCCTTGAGGCCGCGGCGCGCAGCGGCGAGCCGGCCGAGGCCTATCGCCAGCGGCTGGCCGCGGAACTCGAAGTCATCTGCCTGATGGGATTTGCCAGCTATTTTCTCATCGTCGCCGATTTCATCGACTGGGCCCGGCATCACGATGTGCCCGTCGGACCCGGACGCGGTTCGGGCGCCGGATCGCTGGTCGCCTACGCGCTGGGTATTACGGACATCGATCCGCTGCGCTACGACCTGCTGTTCGAGCGCTTCCTGAATCCCGAGCGCGTGTCCATGCCCGATTTCGACATCGACTTCTGCATGGTCGGGCGTGACCGGGTGATCGAATACGTGGCGGCCAAGTACGGCCCTGAGCGGGTCTCGCAGATCATCACCTACGGCACGCTGGCCGCCAAGGCGGTGGTCCGCGACGTCGGTCGCGTGCTGGGACACCCCTACGGGATGGTGGACCGGATCGCGAAGCTGGTGCCCTTCGAACTGGAGATGACGCTCGACAAGGCGCTCGAGAAGGAGCCCGAGCTCAGGCGCCTGTACGGTGCGGACGAAGAAGTGCGCGCGCTCATTGACCTGGCGCGCGCACTGGAGGGCCTGACCCGCAACGCCGGCAAGCACGCCGGCGGCGTGGTGATCGCACCTTCCGTGCTGACCGATTTCGCGCCCCTGTACTGCGAAGCGGGCGGCGCCAACGTGGTCACGCAGTTTGACAAGGACGACGTGGAAGCCGTCGGTCTGGTCAAGTTCGATTTCCTCGGCCTGCGCACGCTCACCGTCCTCGACTGGGCGGTGCGCAACATCAACCTGACGCGCGCCACGGCCGGCGAGGCGCCGCTGGAGCTGACGCGATTGCCGATGGATGACGCCGCGACGCTGGCCTTCCTGCGCAGCGGCCGCACCACGGCAGTGTTTCAGCTCGAATCGCGCGGCATGAAGGACCTGATACGCCGCCTGCAGCCCGATTCCTTCGAGGACATCATCGCTCTGGTGGCGCTGTTCCGGCCGGGGCCGCTGCAGTCGGGGATGGTCGACGACTTCATTGCGCGCAAGCACAACCGCAATGACTGGCCTATCGACTACCTGCATCCAGACCTGAAGGCGGTGCTGGCGCCCACCTACGGGGTGATCCTGTACCAGGAACAGGTCATGCAGATTGCCCAGGTATTGGCCGGCTACACGCTGGGTGGCGCCGACCTGCTGCGGCGTGCGATGGGCAAGAAGAAGGCGGAGGAAATGGCGCAGCAGCGCAGCGTGTTCAGCGACGGTGCCGTCGCCCGCGGCGTCGGGCGTGCCCTGGCGGAGCACATCTTCGATCTGATGGAGAAGTTTGCAGGGTACGGATTCAACAAATCGCATTCGGCGGCCTACGCTCTGCTCGCGTACCAGACGGCCTACCTCAAGGCCCATTACCCGGCCGAGTTCATGGCGGCGGTGCTGTCCGCCGACATGGACCACACCGACAAGGTGGTCACCCTGATCGACGACTGCGCGTTGCTCGAACTCAGGGTCCTGCCGCCCGACGTCAACACCTCGGCCCATGCCTTCGCGGTGGCCGATGCGAGCACCATCCGCTACGGCCTCGGCGCCGTGAAGGGCATCGGCCGCTCGGCGGTCGAGGCACTGGTCGAGGAGCGCAGTGCGCGCGGCCCCTACCGGAGCCTCGAGGATCTGTGCCATCGGGTCGACCTGCAGCGCGTCAACCGGCGCGTACTCGAGGCGCTGATTCGTTCCGGGAGCTGTGACACGCTGGGCACGAATCGCGGCGCGCTCATGCAACGCCTTGCGGTGGCCATGCAGGCGGGCGAGCAGACGGCGCGGACCGTGGAAGCCGGGCAGGTCGATTTCTTCGGCCTGGAGGGGGCGGCGGAGCGGCGCGAGCGCGGTGCGGGCGCGACCGAAATGCAGTGGAGCGAGGAGCAGCGCCTGGCCGGCGAGCGTGAGACCCTCGGGCTGTATCTCACCGGGCATCCGATCGCGCGCTTCGAGCGCGATCTGGCTCAGCTCGTGGGGGTGCGGATTCGCGACCTGAGCGGTGAGGCGCGGCCGACCGGCGGGGAGGGTGAGCGTTGGAGCGAGGCGCGCAAGGTGAACGCCGCCGGACTCATACTGGAGGTGCGCCGGCGTGGCACCCGCGTCAGCTTCATGCTCGACGATCGCAGCGGCCGCATCGAGGTCACGTTGAACGAAGAACTGCAGCAGCGCTACCGGGACCTCGTGGTCAAGGATGCCCTGGTGCTGGTCGAGGGGAATCTGCGCTTCGACGAGTTCAGCGATGCCTGGCGCATACAGGCGCGCGGCCTGCAGTCCCTCGCCTCGGTGCGCGAGCGCCAGGCGCGGCGCCTGCTGCTCGATTGGCCACGCGAGGCCGATCGAGCTGAACTGCTGAACGCACTGGGCGCCACGCTCAAGCGCTGGCACGGTGGTGAGTGCGCCGTGGTGGTGCGCTTTTGCGCCGATGAATCCCAGGCACTGCTGACACTGGGAGAGGAATGGAAGGTGCGCGCCAGCAGCGAACTGATCGAACAGCTCGAGCGGCACTTCGGTGCCGTGCGCGTGGCCTATGGCCCGCCGGGAAGTCTGATCGCGACACCGGCCTGAGCCACGGCCTGAAGGCGCGGCCTGAAGGCGCGGCCTGAAGCCGCGGCCGGTTGCGATCGGGGCCCGCGAACCGTAACCTTGCTCCCATGGCTGTCAACTTCCTCGACTTCGAACAACCGATCGCCGAGCTGGAGGCCAAGCTCGAGGAGCTCGGGCACCTGACGACCGACAAGGCGGTCAACATCGAAGAGGAAATGGTGCGGCTGCGGAGCAAGAGCCAGCAGCTGACGCGTTCGATCTTCGCCAACCTGAGTCCGTGGCAAATCACGCAGCTCGCGCGCCACCCCCAGCGGCCCTATGCACTGGACTACATCGCGGCGTTTTTCACCGACTTCCAGGAACTGCATGGCGACCGGATGTACGCCGATGACCTGGCCATCATTGGCGGGCTGGCGCGGCTCGAGGGCCGGCCGGTGATGGTCATCGGCCACCAGAAGGGAAGGGACACCAAGGAGCGCGTGCGGCGCAATTACGGCATGCCCAAGCCGGAAGGGTACCGCAAGTCCTTGCGGTTGATGAAAATGGCGGAGAAATTCGGCCTGCCCATCATCACCTTCATCGACACGCCGGGCGCCTATCCGGGTGTCGGTTCGGAAGAGCGCAACCAGAGCGAGGCGATCGCCCGCAACCTGTTCGAGATGGCGACGCTCAAGGTGCCGATCGTGAGCGTCGTGATCGGCGAAGGCGGCTCCGGCGGAGCGCTGGCGATCGGTGTGTGCGACCGCCTGGTGATGCTGCAGTACTCGACGTACTCAGTCATCTCCCCCGAGGGCTGCGCCTCGATCCTGTGGAAGAGCGCGGACAAGAAAGAGGTGGCTGCGGAAGCCCTGAACCTCACGGCCGAGCGGCTCAATGATCTCGGGCTGGTCGATGAGGTGCTCAAGGAGCCGCTTGGCGGTGCGCACCGCGATCCGGCCGCGATGGCGCAGACGCTTCATGACGCCCTACAGCGAAATCTGCTCGAACTCGAGGCCATAGCGCCCGAAGAGCTGATCGAACGGCGTGACGCGCGGCTCGCCGCCTTCGGCGTCTACTCCGAGAGCGAACCTTGAAGCGCCGTGCCGCGCCGGCCGCCGGCGCGGCAGCAGGTCCAAAATCCTTTGGTTCGCGCTGGCTGGCGCAGCGCCTGCGGCAGCTCGCCGGTCCGCTGGCGGGCGCGCGTTTCTGTCTCGCCTATTCCGGTGGCGGCGATTCCACCGCGCTGCTGGCCGCGATGGCGGCCTTGCGCGGGCGGCACCGGCTGCAACTGCGCGCCGTGCACGTCAATCACCAGCTGCAACCCTCCGCCGACGCCATGGCACGGGCCGCGCGTGCGTGCGCGCGCGGCCTCGATGTCGCGTGCCGGGTGGTGCTTGCGCCGGTGCGGCTCGTCCGTGGCGCCTCCCCGGAAGCGGCGGCGCGCGACGCGCGCTACGCGGCGCTGCACTCGGCCCTGCATCCAGGGGAATGGCTGCTGCTGGCGCAGCACCAGGACGATCAGGCCGAGTCACTGCTGCTGCAGCTGCTGCGGGGCGCAGGAATCGCGGGAATCGCCGCGATGCCCGCCCGTGCCGGGCCGCTGCTGCGCCCGCTTCTGGAGGTGGCGCACTCCCAGCTGGTGGAGTACCTCCGCCGGCGTGCCATGAGCTGGACGGAGGATCCGAGCAATGCCGACGAGCGCTTCGATCGCAATTACCTGCGCCGGCGCGTGCTCCCGCTGCTGCGCGCGCGCTGGCCCGCGATGGGGGTGACGCTGGGCCGCAGCGCCACGCTGGCCGCCGAGGCACAGGGCCTGCTGGCGGAAGCGGCCGACGTGCTGCTGCGCGCGGCCTGGGATGGCCTGGCGCTTCGCGCCAGCGTGCTGCGCCGGCTGCGCGAGCCGCAACGGCGCAATGCGTTGCGCCGTTGGCTCGATCTGCAGGGTTTGCCGATGCCGGACCAGCGGCGGCTCCAGGAGATCGCCGGCCCCATGCTCAAGGCCCGGCAGGACGCCCAGCCCCGCGTGCAGTGGAGCGGGGGCGAGGTGCGCCGGCACGGCGACCGCCTGTACGCCGCGGCGCCATGGCAGGCGGGTGCACACCCGCAGCGCGGGTGGCTATGGCGGCGCGATCGGCGATTGCCGCTGGCCGACGGCGCCTGGCTTGAATTACGCCCCGATCCGCACGGCAGCTGGCGGGCGAGCGCCCTCCCGGCGCGCCTGCAGGTCGCCTTTCGCAGCCTCGACGGCCGGGTGGCCGGGTTGCCGGGCGGCAAACGGCTCAAGGGCGTGCTGCAAGCCTCTGGCCTGCCGCCGTGGAGCCGCGCCGCGGTGCCGCTGCTGTATGCCCGGGGACGGCTGATCGCGGTGGGGGATCAGTGGCAGGCCGCGGAGGTGCGCGGACCAGGCACCGAGGCCGCCGGAGGGCGCAAGTCAGGGCGGCTGCGGCTGCACTGGCATGCCGCAGGGCGATGATTGGCCACGGTGCGGGCCGGCGCGGTCACAGATTTGAGCGGCGGGCGGCGATTTGCTAGTCTGTTTGCCCGTCGTCAGTTCCCGGTTCCGCAATGGAACCGCTGACAGCACAAGCGGCGGAATCCCTCGATGACCCGATTCGTATTCGTCACTGGCGGCGTGGTTTCCTCGCTGGGCAAGGGTATTGCCGCGGCCTCGCTGGGCGCCAATCTCGAGGCGCGCGGCCTCAAGGTGTCGATGGTCAAGCTCGACCCCTATATCAACGTCGATCCGGGCACCATGAGCCCGTTCCAGCATGGCGAGGTCTTCGTCACGGCGGACGGCACGGAGACCGACCTGGACCTGGGCCACTACGAGCGCTTCGTGCGCACCACCACCGGCCGGCACAGCAATTTCACCACCGGGCGCATCTATGAGCGCGTGATCGCCAAGGAGCGGCGTGGTGACTATCTTGGCGCGACGGTGCAGGTGATCCCGCATATCACCGATGAGATCAAGCGCAGTGTCCGCCTGGGCGCCGGCGATGCCGATGTGTGCATGGTTGAAATTGGCGGCACGGTCGGCGACATTGAATCGCTGCCCTTTCTCGAGGCCATCCGCCAGATGGGCGTCGAGCTCGGGCGCACGCAGGTGGTGTACATGCACCTGACCCTGGTGCCGATCGTCGGCGGCTCCCATGAGATCAAGACCAAGCCGACGCAGCATTCGGTCAAGGAACTGCGCTCGATCGGCATCCAGCCCGACGTGCTGCTGTGCCGCTGCCAGGCGATGCTCCCCGACGAGCAGCGCCGCAAGATTGCGCTGTTCACCAACGTCGAGGAACGCGCGGTGATTTCGGCGATCGACGCCGATGACATCTACAAGATCCCCCTGCTGCTGCACGAGCAGGGTCTGGACGACATCGTGTGCGACAAGCTGCGCATCGACGCGCCCGCGGCCGACCTGGCGGAGTGGCGCCAGGTCGTCAATGCGCGCGTCAACACCGACGGCCAGGCGGACATCGCCATGGTCGGCAAGTACGTGCAGATCCGCGATTCCTACATATCCCTGAATGAGGCGCTGATGCACGCCGGCCTCAAGACCCGCACCCGCGTGCGCGTGCACTACGTCGAGTCCACCGATATCGAGCGCGATGGCGTGGGGTCCCTGGCGGGGATGGATGCCATCCTGGTGCCGGGTGGCTTTGGCGAGCGCGGCATCGAGGGCAAGATCCAGGCGGTGCGCTACGCGCGCGAGCAGCGGATCCCGTACCTGGGAATCTGTCTCGGGATGCAGCTGGCGATCATCGAATTCGGGCGCCACGTGCTGGGCCTGAACGAGGCGCACAGCACCGAATTCAACCGCGCCACGCCGCAGCCGGTCATCGGCCTGATCACCGAATGGCAGGATCAGGCGCGCGGCGCACAGCAGCGCACCGCTGCCTCGGAGCTCGGTGCCAGCATGCGCCTGGGCGCGCAGGCCGTGCTGCTCGGGGCCGGGACGGCGGCTCATGAAATTTACGGACGCGCGGAGATCATGGAGCGGCATCGGCACCGCTATGAGTTCAACAACAACTATCAGGAGCAATATCGGCGGGCCGGGATGGTGTTCTCCGGCTTATCGCGCGACGAGCTGGTTGAGATCATCGAATTGCCCACCCACCCCTGGTTCGTGGCGACCCAGTTCCATCCCGAATTCACGTCCACACCGCGTGACGGTCACCCGCTGTTCACCGGCTTTGTGCGCGCCGCGCGCGCCTGCCGGGCCGCGCAGCTGCCGGCCGTCGCCAGCGCATGAAGCTCGGCGGTCACGAGGTCGGGCTCGACCGGCCGCTGTTCCTGATCGCCGGGCCCTGCGTTATTGAGTCCGCCGCGCTGGTCGAGGAGGTGGCGGGCACGCTGTGCGAACTGACAGCGACATTGGGCATGCCCTATGTCTTCAAGGCCTCCTTTGACAAGGCCAATCGCTCCTCGGGTTCGAGCTTTCGCGGCCCGGGAATCGAACAGGGCCTGAAGATCCTCGGCGACGTCCGTACGCGTTTCCAGGTTCCGGTGCTGACCGACGTGCACGAGGACACACCTGTCGAGGAGGTGGCCAGTGTCGTCGATGTGCTGCAGACTCCGGCCTTCCTGTGCCGCCAGACCAATTTCATCCGCCGCGTGGCGGCCGCGGGCCGCCCGGTGAACATCAAGAAGGGCCAGTTTCTGTCGCCCTGGGAGATGCAGCAGGTGGTCGACAAGGCGCAGGCCACCGGCAATACCTCGATCATGGTGTGCGAGCGCGGTTTCAGCTTCGGTTACAACAACCTGGTCACGGACATGCGATCACTGGCCGTGATGCGCGCCACGGGCTGCCCCGTCGTCTTCGACGCCACGCATTCGGTGCAGCTGCCGGGCGCGGGCGCAGGTGTGTCGGGAGGCCAGCGCGAATTCATCCCGGTGCTGGCGCGCGCAGCGGTGGCCGCCGGGGTGGCCGGCCTGTTCATGGAGACGCATCCGCGACCGGAGGCCGCGCTCTCCGACGGCCCCAATGCGTGGCCGCTGGATCGGATGGCCAGTCTATTGGCCACGCTGAGTGAGCTGGATCGCATCGCCAAGTCCCGGCCCTTCGAGGAGAGCCGCTTATGAGCCGTATCGTCGGGATCCAGGGGCGCGAGATCATCGATTCACGCGGCAATCCCACCGTGGAGGCCGAAGTGACGCTGGCGAGTGGTGCCATGGGGCGTGCGGCGGTGCCGTCGGGGGCCTCCACCGGTTCGCGCGAGGCGGTCGAACTGCGCGACGGCGACAAGAAACGCTTCATGGGCAAGGGCGTGCTCAAGGCCGTAGAGCACGTCAACGGGGCGCTGCGTGCCGCGCTCATCGGCCGCGAGGCGGCCGACCAGGCCGGACTCGATGCCTGCATGATCGAACTCGACGGCACCGAGACCAAGGGCCGGCTCGGGGCCAACGCACTGCTGTCGATATCGCTGGCCAATGCGCACGCGGCGGCCCGCGAGGCGGGTCAGGCGCTGTACCAGTACCTGGGCGGCAAGCGCGCCCCGGTGCTGCCGGTGCCAATGATGAACATCATCAACGGCGGAGCGCACGCCAACAACAGTCTCGACATCCAGGAGTTCATGATCCTTCCGGTCGGGGCGCGCACCCTCCGCGAAGCCCTGCGCTATGGCGCGGAAATCTTTCATACGCTTAAAAAAACGCTCAACGAGCAGGGACTGAGCACCGCGGTGGGCGACGAAGGCGGTTTCGCGCCCGACCTCCCGTCCAATGAAGCCGCGCTGCAGACCATCATGCAGGCCATCGAGCGCGCCGGATACCGGCCTGGCAAGGATGTCTATCTGGGCCTGGACGTCGCCAGCTCCGAGTTTTTCCGCGACGGCAAATATGAGTTCGCGGCTGAGCACCGCAGTTTCTCCTCGGCCGAATTCAGCCGTTACCTGGCCGACCTGGCGGCCCGCTACCCGATCATCAGCATCGAGGATGGCATGGGCGAGTCGGACTGGGCGGGCTGGTCGCACCTGACGGCGGAACTCGGCCGCAAGCTCCAGCTGGTGGGCGATGATCTGTTCGTCACCAACACGAAGATCCTGGCCGAGGGCATCTCGCGTGGCATCGCGAATGCGATCCTGATCAAGCCCAACCAGATCGGCACGCTCACCGAGACACTGGCGGCCATCGACATGGCCGACCAGGCGCACTACGCCGCGGTGGTCTCGCACCGCTCCGGCGAAACGGAGGACTGCACCATCGCCGATATCGCCGTGGCGACGGCGGCGACGCAGATCAAGACCGGCTCGATGTCCCGCTCCGACCGGGTGGCGAAGTATAATCAGCTGCTGCGTATCGAGGAGGCGCTGGGCGCGCAGGCGCGCTACGCCGGTCGCGACGCCTTCCCGATCAAGTCATGAGGTGCTGGTGATCAAGTGGTTCGCCGTGGCGCTCGCTGCAGTCCTGCTGCTGCTGCAGTATCGCATCTGGGTTTCCGGCGACGGGGTCAGCGAGGTGCTGCGTCTGCGCAATGCGGTGGCCGTACAGCAGGCCGATAACCAGCGGCTTTCCGACCGCAATCGCCAGCTCGGCGCCGAGGTGCGCGACCTCAAGCAGGGCTATAGCGCACTCGAGGAGCGGGCACGCACAGACCTGCAGATGGTGGGCGTGAACGAGACCTTCTTCCTGGTCGTACCGGCAAGTTTGCCGGGCATTTCGCCCACCGCGCCCACGGCGCCCGCGACTGAGCCGGCGTCCGCGCCGGCTGTGGCGCCCAGGCGCACGGCGGCGCGCTGAGTTTCGCGCCGCCCTTCGGGCCGATTGCATGCGTTACTGGCTGGTGATGCCGGCCGCTGGTGCCAGCCAGCGATTTGGCGGCACCCGTCCCAAGCAGCACATGGCGCTCGCCGGTCGCACGGTGCTCGAGGTGGCGCTGCAGCTGTTCCTTGACGATGCCCGCTGTGCGGGCATTGCCCTGGCACTCACCGAAGAGGCGCTGGCCGATGGCGCATTGCGCCGCCGCCTGGGCGCAAAAGTCCAGGCCGTGGCCGGCGGCGCGCAACGGTGCGAGTCCGTGCGGCTCGCGCTGGCCTCCCTGGAGTCCCGGGCAGCGGTGGATGACTGGGTGCTGGTGCACGATGCCGCCCGGGCCTGCCTGAGCCGGCGCGACCTGGATCGCCTGCTGCAGGTCGGGGCCGGGGAGTCGGCCGGTGCGCTGCTGGCCGTCCCGGTCAGCGACACCATCAAGCAGGCTGACACCTCCCTGCTTGCGGAGCGCACGCTCGACCGCTCAGCGCTGTGGCAGGCGCTCACGCCGCAGATGTTCCGCTTCGGACCCTTGCAGGCGGCCTTGCAGGGCGCGCGGGCGGCGGGCAGGACACCCACCGACGAGGCGCAGGCCATGGAATGGCAGGGCGCGCGACCGAAACTGGTGGTGGCACTGGACAGCAACCCCAAGATCACCAATCCTGAAGACCTGCTGCTGGCGGCGGCGATCCGCGCCGCGCGCCTGGAGACGCCTGGCGCCGGTGACGCGGGCCCGGGGGAGAGCCCATGAGGGTAGGTTCCGGATTTGATGTGCACGCCTTCGGTCCGGGCGATGCGCTGCTGCTCGGCGGTGTGCGCGTCCCGCACGGACATGGCGTCGTGGCGCATTCCGACGGCGACGTGCTGCTGCATGCATTGGTCGATGCGCTGCTCGGAGCGGCGGGCCTCGGAGACATCGGCGAGCATTTTCCCGACAGCGATCCGCGCTGGCGTGGAGCCGACAGCCGCCAGTTCGTCACCAGCGTGCTGGAAATGCTCGCGCGGCGCTCCTGGCGCGTGGTCAATGTCGACCTCACGCTGGTGGCGCAACAGCCGCGTATCGCGCCCTGGCGCGAGCAGATCCGTCATTCGATCGCCACGCTGCTCGGGGTGTCGCCGGGAGAGGTAAACCTGAAGGCGACCACCACCGAGCACCTCGGGTTCCTGGGGCGCAACGAGGGCCTGGCGGCGATGGCGACCGTACTGATCGATCAGGTCCAGCCTAAGCAGGTCCGGGCTTAAGCAGGTCTAGCTTGAGGGCCGCTCGTCGGCGCGCAGCAGCGCCAGCGTGGCGCCGGTCCCACCGTCGCGCATGCCCGCCGACGTGAAGGCCAGGATCAGCGCCGCACGCCGCAGCAGGCTGTCGACCGCCTGCTTGAGCACCGGTCCGCGCTGGCCCGAGCGCAGCCCCTTGCCATGCACGATGCGCACGCAGCGCAGGCGGCGGGCCGCCGCCGCCAGCAGGAAGGAGCGCAGCTGTGCGCGGGCCTGAACCACCCCTAAGCCGTGCAGGTCGATTTCGGCTTCGATGCGGTAGTCGCCGCGGCGCAGGCGCCGCAGCACGGTTTCGGGCACCCCGCTCTGGCGGTGCTGAAGCGCGTCGCCCGGCTGTATGTCCAGATCGAGCGGCGGGGCGGCCAGGCTCTCGCGCAACACCGAGGCACGTTCGGCGCGGCTGAAGCGGGCGCGGGCCGGGGGCTTGCGCCGCGCCGGAACCGAGCGCCCGGCCGGAGGCAGGGGGCGCACCCCGTGCATCGCCCGGCGAAATTGCTCCCGCTCGTCATCATCGCCGCCGCTCATGCATTCCTCCTGACCCGCGCATTCAGTATATTGGCGCGCCTTCGCTCCCCGGTGAACTGCCGCCTGCACATGAAAATCCTGATCAGCAACGACGACGGCTACCGTGCGGAGGGCATCATCCGGCTGCGCGAGGCGCTCGCCGGCCTGGCCGACGTCACGGTCGTCGCCCCCGACCGGAACCGCAGCGGCGCCAGCAATTCGCTGACGCTGGAGCTGCCCGTGCGGGTGACGCAGTCCGAACCGGGGGTGCATTTTGTCGCGGGCACGCCCACCGATTGCGTCCACCTGGCGGTCTCCGGCCTCTTTGATTTTACCTTCGACATGGTGGTCAGCGGAGTCAATGATGGCCCCAATCTCGGCGACGACGTGCTGTATTCCGGAACGGTGGCGGCGGCCATCGAGGGCCGGTTCCTGGGCCTGCCGACGCTGGCGATCTCGCTGTGCACGCGGCCGGGGAGCGGGCGGAATTTCGCTGCCGGGGCGGCCGTGGCGCGCCACGTGGTGGCGGGCTTGCTGCTCCACCCGCTCGATCCGCGCCTGATCCTGAACATCAATGTGCCCGATCTGCCTGTGGCGAAGCTGCGCGGCCTCAAGGCCACCCGGCTCGGGTTCCGCCACGCGTCCGAGCCGGCCATACCCACACGCGACCCCAGGGGCGAGACCCTGTACTGGGTGGGCTCGGTGGGTGCGGGCGCCGATGCCGGTACCGGTACGGACTTTCACGCCGTGTCCGAAGGCTGGGTCTCGGTGACGCCCCTGTCGATTGACCTGACGCGGCACAGCGCCTTGCCGGAGCTGGGTCAGTGGCTGAGCGCGGTCAAGCTGGGCGAGAGCTGAATGACCGATCCGCGCTTTTCCGGCATCGGCATGACCTCGGCGCGTACGCGCGACCGGCTGGTGCAGCGGCTGCGTGAACAGGGCATCACCAATCTGACCGTCCTCGATAGGATCCGGAATCTCCCGCGCCACATCTTCATGGACGAGGCACTCGCGAGCCGGGCATACGAAGACACGGCGTTGCCGATCGGGTTCGGCCAGACCATCTCCCAGCCCTACATCGTTGCGCGCATGACCGAAGCGCTGCTGGATGGTCCGCCGCTGGAGCGGGTGCTCGAAGTGGGGACGGGCTGCGGCTACCAGACCGCGGTGCTCGCGCCCCTGGTGGAGCGCATCTACACCATCGAGCGCATCGAGGGCCTGCAAAAGCGGGCGCGCCTGCGGCTCAAGGAGCTGGGCATCCGCAACGTGCGTTTCAAGGTCGGCGATGGCTCGGCCGGGTGGCGCACGCAGGCGCCGTTCGACGGCATCCTCGTCGCCGCGGCGCCGCTGGTGGTGCCGGAGGGGCTGTTGGCCCAACTGGCCGTCGATGGACGCCTCATCGTGCCGGTGGGCCCGGAAGGCAGGCAGCAATTGCTGTGCATCCTGCGCCGTGGCCAGGGCATCGAACGGCGTGTTTTGGCGGACGTTTCATTCGTGCCGCTGGTCGGGGGCGTCGGCTGAAACGCTCTGAACGACGTGAGATACAGTTTCTAATAGATTGAATTAGCTGTGTTTTGTGAAACAGGCTTGTCAAGCCCCAATTTGCGCGGCTAGTATCAGCCCCGTTGTCTGCGATTGCAGACAGGGGCCGGTGGTAAGGCGCACCGGATGAAGACACAGGGCAACAGGGGAAGAGCTGATGAGTCCTAGAAGAAGAAAAACAGTTCGAAAAACAAAAACAAGGCAGTGACAATTATTCGATTCTGTCAGCTTCGGATAGTTGGTTGGTTGAGCGATCTTTCCGCCCTGTGTCTTCTTCCGGTGCGCTTTGAGCGCCCGGACCGTCCCCTAGGGAATTAATCCGGCGACCACTTCGCGACGCTCCTGCGCCAGCACGTTATAGGTGCGGCAGGCCGCACCCAGGTCCATCGCTTCGAAGGCCACGCCGCGCGACTCGAGCTCGCGCCGCAGCGCACGCTCGCACCGGGGTCCACCGGGGCTGGCGCCGAGCAGCACGATACTGGGGCGCAAGGCCAGGAGCGGGGCCAGGTCGGACAGTGTCAGTTCCCTCTGCGCGCTCACCGGCCACTCGCTGATCAGCTGCGTGGGACAGAGGATGCATGGGGCGCGCAACTCGCGTCCCGCGACTTCGATGGTGCCAGGGGCGTAGCGGCGCACCGTCAATATTTCCGGGTCGAGGTCGAGACTGATGCGCATGCCCGGTACGATACCACCGTGTCGCGACTTGTCCTTGTGCTGCCCGACCTGTACCGCACGCGCCTGAGCGAGCAGGCGCGTGCGACGCTGCCACGCCTGCCCGCGCTGGAGTGGTGGCTCGGACAGGGCCGCCGGGAGCAGTCCGGCTTGAGCTGGCGTCACTGGCTGCAGCGCGAATGGCACGGCGGCGCGCTGGCGGCGGCCCAACCCGCCTCAATCGCCGGCGCGGCGGTGGCCGGCGTGCCCACGGACCAGCCACTGTGGTTGGCGACGCCGGTGCATTTCGTTGCGGGGCTGGACACGCTGCGCCTGCATCCGGCCGGCTTGCTGCGGCTGGACACGGCCGAGCAGCGGGAACTGGCGGCCGATTTCCACCAGGTGTTTGCCGGTTCGGGCTGGGCACTCCATGCGACGGGCCGGCGTGAATTGCTCGTTTCGGGCGGCGCGCCCGCTGCGCTGCGCAGCTGCGATCCGGGGTTGTGGCTTGGAGCGGATCCGGCCGGTGGCCTGCCCGCGGGCGAGGGTGCCGGTCCGCTGCGCCAGTTCGGTGCAGAGCTCGAGATGTGGCTGCACGAGCATCCCGTAAACCGCGATCGCCTGCGCCGGGGACTGCTGAACGTCAACGCGCTGTGGCTGTGGGGTGGAGGCGAGCCGCTGGCGCCACCGCCGGCGGCGAGCACGCGGGCTGTGGTCTGGGCCGCCGATCTGTTTGTGGACGGGCTGTGCGCCCTGGCGGGATTCTCCGCCGATGCGCCGCCGCGGCGCTGGACACTTGCGACCGGGGCCTCAGGAGCGCTGCTGGAGGTGCTTGTGCTGTGCGAGCTGGGAGCCGAACCCGATGCCGATTCACTCCTGGCATTGGAGCGGGACTGGATGGTTCCCGCGCTGGAGGAGTGGCGGAGCGGCGCCTTGCAGAGCGCGGCCCTGCTGGCGGGAAACCAGGCCGTGAGCCTGCAGCACGCGCCCTTCCGACGGCTTTGGCGCGTGTGGCGCCGCCGGCGACCCTGGTGGGAGGAGCTGCTCCAGTGCTGACCCTGAGGAGGCGTGCGCTGCCCGCGGAGGAACCGGACCTGGGCGCCGGATTGCATCCGGTCCTGCGCCGGGTTTACGCCGCGCGCGGACTGCGCTCCGCCGAAGAGCTGAACCTCGCGCTCGAGCGCCTGGCACCGGTTGGCAGTCTCGGGGGCGCCAGCGAGGCGGCCCAGCTCCTGCTCCGTCATCGGGAAGCGCGCGTGCTCGTAATCGGCGATTTCGATGCCGATGGGGCCACCAGCACGGCGCTGATGCTGCGCGCGCTGCGCAGCTGGGGTTTCCCGGCGGTGGATTTCCTGGTGCCCAACCGCTTCGAATTCGGCTACGGCCTCACGCCCGAGATCGTCGCGGTGGCCGCCGAGCGCGCGCCCGCCCTGATCGTCACCGTCGACAATGGCGTCTCCAGTCACGCCGGCGTTGCCGCCGCCCGGGCCAGGGGCATCGATGTCCTGATCACCGACCATCACCTCGCCGGTGCCGAACTGCCGGATGCGAACGTGATCGTGAATCCGAATCTGCCCGGCAACGGTTTTGCCAGTGGCGCCCTGGCCGGCGTCGGAGTGGCCTTCTACGTCTGCGCGGCCCTGCGCCGCGCGCTCGAGGCCGGGGGCCTGCTGCCCGCGGGCGCCGCGCCGGTGAGCACGCTGCTCGACCTGGTGGCGCTCGGCACGGTCGCCGACGTCGTGCCCCTCGATGCGAACAACCGGGTGCTGGTCGCCCAGGGCCTGGCGCGCATCCGCGCCGGGCGTTGCGTGCCGGGCATCACGGCACTGCTGGCCGTGGCGCGCCGCTCGCCCGCGGAGCTGACGGCTGCCGATCTGGGTTTTGCGGTGGCGCCCAGGCTCAATGCGGCCGGGCGCCTCACGGACATGTCGGTCGGCATCCGCTGTCTGCTCAGCGATGAGGAGGGCGAGGCACGCTCGCTCGCGGCCGAGCTCGACGCGCTCAATGCCCAGCGGCGCGAGATCGAGGCGGACATGCAAGTGACGGCGCTCGCCGCGGTGCGCGCGCTGGAGGATGCGGGCAGCGGCGTGCAGCGCGCCGGCGTCTGCCTGTTCGATGCCGCCTGGCACCAGGGGATCGTTGGTCTGGTGGCCGGCCGCGTCAAGGAGCGGCTGCGCCGTCCGGTGGTGGCCTTCGCGCTCTGCGATGAGCGGAATCTGCGCGGCTCGGCGCGCTCGGTGCCCGGGGTTCATATACGCGACGTGCTCGCGGCGATGGCCACGCGTGAGCCGGACATGCTTGAAAAATTCGGCGGTCACGCCATGGCCGCGGGCCTGACTCTGCCGCGCGGCGAACTGGATCGCTTCGCACGAGCTTTCGACGCCGAAGTCACGCGCGTGATGCGCCACAACGCGCTGGGCGATGCCATCGAGACCGACGGTGAGCTCAGCGACGAGGAGATCGCCCTGCCGCTGGCCGAGGCGCTGCGCGCGGGCGGGCCATGGGGCGCCGGCTTTCCCGAGCCGCTGTTTGACGGGGTGTTTGAATTGCGCGGCCAGCCGAGGGTGCTGGCGCAACGGCATCTGAAATTTCAGGTCGCGGCCCGGGAGGGGCGCGGCGGCTTCGAAGCGATCGCCTTCAACAGTTTCGACCCGCAGCGCCCGGCTGCGCTGCCGCAGGGCCGGATCAGGCTGATTTACCGGCTGGGCACCAACGACTACCAGGGCGAGCGCCGCCTGCAGCTCGTGGTCGAACACCTGCTGCCGCCCTGAGCCAGCGCTCGCCCGTGTTACCATGCGCGTCCACTGAAGGCAGGCGCAGCGATGGAAGTCACACAGCTGAAGCGGACACTGAAAGATCTCGAGGAGCGCGCGCGTTCCTTGAGGGGGTTTCTTTGAGTACGATCACAAGCGCGAGCGTCTCGAGGAAGTCGGCCTCGAGCTGGAAGACCAGGCCGTCTGGAGCGCGCCGGACCGTGCCCAGGAACTGGGCCGGGAACGCGCCCGGCTGAGTGCTGAGCTGGCCGAGATGGATCGCGCCTACGCCAGCGTGCGCGACGCGCTCGAGCTGCTGCAGCTCGCCGAGAGCGAGAACGACGAATCGACGGCCAGTGACATCGAGCGCGACCGGCCCAAGTTCGAGGCGGCCGTGCGCTCGCTCGAGTTCAAGCGGATGTTCCGGGGCGAGATGGACTCGCACAATGCCTTTCTCGATATCCAGGCCGGCGCCGGCGGCACCGAGGCACAGGACTGGGCGCAGATGCTGCTGCGGATGTACCTGAAGTGGGCCGCATCACGCGGCTACACCGCCGAGGTGATCGACTCGAACCCCGGGGAAGTGGCGGGCTTCAAGTCCGCGACGGTGGAGATCATGGGTGACTTCGCCTACGGCTGGCTGCGCACGGAGACCGGCGTGCATCGGCTGGTGCGCAAGTCTCCCTTCGATTCCGGCAACCGCCGTCACACCTCCTTCGCTTCAGTGTTCGTCTCTCCGGAAGTCGACGATGACATCGCGATCGAGATCAATCCGGCGGACCTGCGCATGGACGTGTACCGCTCCAGCGGCGCGGGGGGCCAGCACGTCAACAAGACGGAATCGGCGGTGCGCATCACGCACCTGCCCAGCGGTATTGTCGTGGCCTGCCAGAACGAGCGCAGCCAGCACAAGAATCGCGCGACCGCGATGAAGATGCTGAAGGCGAAGCTCTACGAACTCGAGGTCAACAAGCGCAATGCGGCGGCCAAAGTGCTCGAGGACTCGAAATCGGATGTCAGCTGGGGCAACCAGATCCGCTCCTACGTGCTCGATCAATCGCGCATCAAGGACTTGCGCACCGGGGTCGAAGTCGGGAACACCGGCGCCGTGCTCGATGGGGATCTGGACCAGTTCATGGAAGCCAGCCTGAAGGCGGGTCTGTGACGAGCGAGGCGACGCCCGGGGCGGGGCCCGAGGAGAACCGGCTGATTGCCGAGCGGCGCGCCAAGCTGGCGGCGTTGCGTGCGCAGGGGCCGGCCTTCCCGAATGATTTTCGTCGCGATGCGCTCGCTGCTGATCTGCTGAGCACCTACCAGGAGCGCGATGCGGCCTGGCTGGAGGCCAATCCGGTGCGGGTGCGCGTCGGCGGCCGCATGATGTTCAAGCGCCTGATGGGCAAGGCGAGTTTTGCCAAGCTCGCCGACCGGAGTGGTGCGATCCAGCTGTTCCTGCAGGAGGAGGCACTGGGGGCAGCCTACGAGGCGTTCAAGGGCTATGACGTGGGCGACATCGTGGGCGCCGTGGGCCCGCTGTTTCGCACCCGCACCGGGGAGCTCACGGTGCGCGTCAGCGGATTGAAGTTGCTGGTCAAATCGCTCCGGCCGCTGCCCGACAAGTGGCACGGGCTCGCAGACACCGAGACCCGCTACCGCCAGCGCTACGTGGATCTGGTGATGAACGAGGCCAGCCGCTCGGTGTTCCGGGCGCGCAGCGCGATCATCCGCTATCTGCGCGACGCCCTCGAGGCGCTCGATTTCCTCGAGGTCGAGACTCCGATGATGCAACCCATCCCGGGAGGCGCCGCCGCACGCCCGTTCATCACGCACCACAATGCGCTCGATCAGACCATGTACCTGCGCATTGCCCCGGAGCTCTATCTGAAGCGGCTCCTCGTCGGCGGCCTGGAGCGCGTGTACGAGATCAACCGCAATTTCCGCAATGAGGGACTGTCGACGCAGCACAACCCTGAGTTCACGATGCTGGAGCTGTACTGGGCGTACAGCGACTACCGGGAGCTCATGGATCTCGTGGAGCGATTGCTGCAGGGCCTGAGCGATGCGCTGCTCGGCACGCGCGTGGTGCGTTACCAGGGCCGCGATTACGACCTGTCCCGGCCGTTCCGGCGCGCCACGATTGAGGAGTTGATCTGCGAGCACGACCCCTCGCTCGATCGGGCGCGGCTGCGGGACCTGGCATATCTGCGCGCCGTCTGCGACCGCGTCGGCGCGGGCCATAAGCCCGGCGATGGGGCCGGCAAGCTGCAGATCGAGATTTTCGGCAAGACGGTCGAGCAGGCGCTGCTCGATCCAACCTTCGTGTGCGCCTACCCGGCAGAGGTCTCCCCGCTGTCCCGGGCGAGCGACGCCGACCCCTTCCTGACCGATCGCTTCGAGTTGTACATCGCGGGGCGCGAGCTGGCCAATGGCTTCTCCGAGCTCAACGATTCCGAGGACCAGGCGGCGCGCTTCCGTGCGCAGGTGGCGCGGCTCGAAGCCGGCGACGACGAGGCGATGCACTACGACGCCGACTATATCCGGGCGCTCGAGTACGGCATGCCGCCGGCCGCGGGCCTCGGAGTCGGCGTGGATCGCCTGGTGATGCTACTGACCGACTCCGCCTCGATCCGCGACGTGCTGCTGTTTCCGCAGCTGCGGCCGGAATCCTGAAGGGTTCGGTGTCACCGGAGCTGACGAGCGACGGGCCGCTCGCCCGACGGCCGATCGGCGTGTTCGATTCGGGCGTCGGCGGACTCACCGTGCTGCGCGCGTTGCGCGCCGCGCTACCCGAAGAAACCTTTCTGTACCTCGGCGACACGGCGCGCCTGCCCTATGGCACCAAGAGTGAGCACACGGTGGTGCGTTACGCGCTGCAGGCGGCGGACGAACTGGTGGGGCGCGACATCAAGTGCCTGGTCATCGCCTGCAACACCGCTTCGGCCGCGGCACTGCCCGCGCTGCAGGAGCGCCATGCTGAATTGCCGGTCATCGGAGTGATCGAGCCCGGAGCGCGGGCGGCGTGCGCCGGCTCCCCGAGCGGTCGCATCGCGGTGCTGGGCACGGAGAGCACCGTGCAGGGCGGCGCCTATACGCGCGCGATCCTGCGCATCCGCCCGGATGCACAGGTCCTGGGCGTAGCCTGCTCCCTGTTCGTCGCCCTGGCCGAGGAGGGCTGGACCGACGGGGCCGTGGCGAGTGCTGCGGCCACACGCTATCTCGCGCCGCTGCGCGCCAGCGGTCCGGCCGCTGCGGACATGCTGGTGTTGGCCTGCACGCATTTTCCGGTGCTCGAGCCGGTCATACGTGCCGCGGTGGGGCCTGGCCTGCACTTGGTCGATTCCGCGGCGACGACGGCGGCGACGGTGCGCCTGGAACTGGAGCGGCGTGGCCTGCTGCGGCCGCCCGCGCTCGAGCCGGGGCCGCAGGGGCGCGCGAGCTTTCTGGCCACGGACGGGGCGGCGCGATTCGCACGCGTGGGCAGCCGCTTTCTCGGCGAGCCGATTCTCGCCGAAGAGGTGGAGCTGATCGACCTGTAAATCCGGCCCGGATCGACCGACCGCCAGAGCGGAGGTCCTCAGTGCGCGGCGGGTTTGCGGAATCGCATCATGAACTGGTCGGTATGGCCGCGGATCGAAGGATCAAACACGCCCGCCGTGCGCAGGTCTTCGGGATTGCGCAGCACGTTGCTTTCGGCATCGAGCACAAAGCCGGCCGCTTCGATTTCACGGCGGACGGCGGCCTGATCGATGCGATGCAGTGAAGTGCGCTCGGACGAGGTCGGTGTCCCGGCGACGGCCGAATGATCAATGACCACGTAGGCACCGCCCGGCTTCAGCGCCGCAAAGGCGGCCTGGTTGATCTGCGCCGCGTCACCGAAGTGATAGTCCGTGATGTGGAAGTCGTGATAGTTCTGCGCGGTGAATACCAGGTCGAGCGGCTCCGGGAAGCTCATGGCGCTGAATTCGGCGCGCACCACGCTCACATTGGGATATTGCGCGGCGACCTCGAGCACCGGCTTTTCCCAGCTCGCCACGGTCGCGTCGGGCCGGACCACGGGGTAGAGGCGACCGGCTGGCCCCACCGCAATGGCCAGCAGGCGGGTGAAGTAGCCCCCGCCAGGCAGGATCTCAGCGACCCGAGCGCCAGTCCGCGCGCCGGCAAACGCGAGCGTCTCGGCGGCGTGGCGCGCGCCATCGCGTGCCGTGTCTGCCGGGGGACGGCGCGTATCGGCAATCGCGGCCAGTATGCCGGGCGTGCGTTCCGTGAGCAGCGACGCCGATGGCTCATGTGCGGCGCGCTGGCCGGCGCAGGCAGCGAGCACCAGAGCTGTCACGGTGGTCAGGATAAATTTGTGCATGGGCAAACTCCCGTCCGGACTGTTCAATGCTGATTTATGCAGTCTTTCTGCACGGCTTGCCCGGCCCGGAAATTGGCGTCACCATGGGCCCGCCAGGCCCGGCTGAAATTAATTGTACAGCGATCGACAAGCGATCATCCACCATCGAGTCGCACCCAACCGATGAGCAAACTTCGCGTAAACAGCTTCGCCCTGTCGCTGGACGGCTACGGCGCAGGGCCCAGACAGGACCTCGAGAACCCGCTGGGTGTCGGCGGCCTGGCCTTGCACGAGTGGGCATTTGCGACGCGGACTTTTCGGAGGATATTCGGCCGCGATGGCGGCAGCACGGGCATTGACGACGAATTCTCCACGGCCGGCTTTGCCAATGTCGGCGCCTGGATCCTCGGCCGCAACATGTTCGGGCCGATTCGCGGGCCCTGGCCCGACGAGCACTGGAAGGGCTGGTGGGGTGACAATCCGCCCTATCACGTACCGGTCTTCGTGCTGACGCACCACCCGCGCGCCTCGATCACGATGGCCGGTGGCACGAGCTTTCACTTCGTCACGGACGGCATTCACGCCGCGCTGCAGCGCGCGCGCGCGGCGGCTGAGGGTCGGGACGTCAGGCTCGGCGGTGGGGTCGCGACGATCCAGCAATACCTGTGCGCCGGACTCATCGACGAGATGCACCTGGCCATCGCCCCGGTCCTGCTCGGTGCCGGCGAACGCCTGTTCGCGAATCTCGATGCGCTGGCGCTCGGGTATCGCTGCGTCCGCCATGTGGCCGCGCCCAGTGTTACGCACGTGATACTTGCGCGCTCTGTGTAGCGGCTTTGGGGCGCGAGGCAGCGGTGCGCGGCCGCGCCGCGTCCGAGGCCCTACCGAGTGATTGACTGCGCGCGGTGTCGCTCGTAGCATCGGCGGCGATGGAAAGCCCGCGGAGCGCAGGGCGCGCCCGGCTCGAGTCTTTCTTTTATTCCTCAGTAACACAATCAACCAACCAACAATGGGGTGGCTTATGGTCAGGACTATTCGCTTGATCGCCTGTACGGCGACTGCAGGTTTGGCACTTTCGAGCATGACGGCGCTGGCCGAAGACCACGCCTACACCGAAGGGCCGGTCATCAACGTGTCGGCGATCCGTACCGAGCCCGGCAAGTTCGACGCCTACATGAATTACCTCGACACCGTCTGGAAGGCGGCACAGGAAGCCAGCAAGAAAATGGGCGATGTCCTCAGCTACCGGGTGGTGACGGTCGAGCCGCGCGGTGAGAACGATCCGGATCTTTACCTGGTGGTGACCTACAAGAACTGGGCGACGCAGGATGGGTCGACGGCCAAGAATGACGCCATTTCCAAGATGACCGAGGGCAGCGTGGATGCGGCCAACAAGAGCATGGCCGACCGCGGCAAGCTGCGCCGCCTGCTGGGTTCCTGGACAGGCCAGGAACTGGATTTGAAGTAACGCCGGGATTAACGGTTGCGGAACAAAGAGCCGGGCCCAGTGCCCGGCTTTTTGCTGGGCGGCATTTGCAGACCCTCAGGCTGGGTTCTCCAGCGTGAAGCGGGCGCTCTCATCCTCGTAGGCAAAGACTTCGGCGTAGCGTCCCCAACCGATGATCGCGCGCAGCGTCTGCTCCGCGTCATCTTCGGTCATGAAGTCCTCGAGTTCATCAATGAAGCGGCTCTTGCGGGCGACATGTGAGGCGCGCTCATCGAGTACCCGGCGCACGTGGGCGGCGAGGGGCACGTAGGTCAGGAGCTGGCGTGCAAAGATGCGCTTGCGCTCATCCAGGGCGGCATTGGCGAAGGCGACCCCTGCTTCGGTGAGCGTCAGATCACCGCCCTCGAGTTCGGCAAAGCGCAGCATCTGGAGCGTTTCGGCGACCGGAAATAACTCGTCGATCTCCATCTGCAGGTCCGTGGCGATCTTGGGCAGGTCGGCCTTGCCGCGGAAGGGTTCGGCCGCGACCGCCTCGAGCAGACCAGACAGCTCGTTGGATGAAATGTGCGGCAGAACGCTGCCGATGCCCTGTCCGGGGAAGAATTCGGTGCGGACACCGGCCCGCACGCCGCTCATGCGGGCGGTCATCTCGACGTAGATCCGCTCCACCAGTTCGCGAAACGCCGGATCGAGGCGATTGCGCGGTTGTGGCAGCGTCACTTCGATGGCCGACAGCACGCGACCCGGATTGCTGCCAAACACCAGCACGCGATCGCACATCAGCACCGCCTCCTCGATGTTATGGGTGACGAGGATCACCCCCTTGATCGGCATGCGCCCCTCGGACCACAGGTCCAGGAAATCGGTGCGCAGGGTTTCCGCGGTGAGCACATCGAGGGCCGAGAAGGGCTCGTCCATCAGCAGGATGTTGGGGTGCACGACCAGCGCGCGCGCGAAACCTACGCGCTGGCGCATGCCTCCGGAGAGCTCGCGCGGATAGGCGGACTCGAAGCCGTCGAGACCGATGAGATCGATGGCCGCCAGCGTGCGGCGGCGGATCTCCGCGCGCGCCAGGCGCTGTGCCTCCAGTCCCAAGGCCACGTTTTCGTAGACCGTCAGCCAGGGGAACAACGCAAAGCTCTGGAATACCATGGAAATGCCGACCGCCGGCCCGTCCACGGGCACGCCCAGATAGTTGCACTGCCCGCGGGTGGGTGTCGCCAGGCCGGCAATCAGGCGCAGCAGCGTGGACTTCCCGGATCCCGAGCGGCCCAGCAGGCCGATGATCTGGCCCTCGAAGAGCTGCAGGTTCACGCCTTCGAGCACCAGCAGTTCCTGGCCGTCCGGCTTTTCAAAGGACTTGGCGACCGCATCGACCCGCAGCAGTGGCACGGCATTCATGTAGGGGGCTCCAGGATTCTCAACTCATGCGATAGCGGCGTTCCGCGTAGTAATACAACGGGCGCCAGAACAGGCGGTTGATGGCGACCACAAACAGGCACATCGTGGCGATCCCCAGGACAATGTGGTGGAAGTCCCCGGCCGCCGTGGCATCCGCAATATAGGCGCCGAGGCCATGCGCGCGCACCTTGGTGGCGCCCCAGCTCGCGAGTTCCGCGACGATGGCGGCGTTCCAGGAGCCACCGGAGGCGGTGATGGCGCCGGTCACGAAGTAGGGCATGACGCCCGGCAGTGCCACGCGCCGCCACCACAGCCAGCCACCCACACGCAGATTTTGCGCGGCACGGCGCAGTTCGGAGGGCATCGCGGACGCGCCGGCGATGACGTTGAACAGGATGTACCACTGCGTGCCGAGAATCATCAACGGGCTCAGCCACAGATCGGGGTTCAGCTGCCAGGCGACGATTGCGTAAACCGCCAGCGGGAACAGCAGATTGGCGGGAAAGGCCGCGAGAAACTGGGCCAGCGGCTGTACCCACTGGGCGACGCGCGGGCGCATCCCGATCCACACACCGACCGGCACCCACAGCAGGCTCGCCAGAGCGATCAGCACCACCACGCGGGCCATGGTCAGGAGTCCGAGCACGCCCACAGTCCGAAGCTCGGCGAGCTGCGTCTGGGCGAAGAGCGTCTGGGCGAGCTTGCGCAGCGCCAGGGCGACGACGGCCAGCAGCAGCGCCGGCCAGATCAGCCCCCAGCCCCGCCAGCGGGCGCGCCGCGCCGGCGCGCCCTGCGGGCGCAGCGCGGCATGCGGGGCGCTCGCCCAGCTGGTCCAGCGCACGGCGCCGTAGAACAGCACAGTCAGGCCGCTGATCAGGCGCGAGCGGCGCATCATCGTCAGGGCCCAGGAGGCGGGCGGCTCCATCCCCGGTTCCTGCTCGACGCGAAAGCGATCGACCCAGCCGATCAACGGGCGGAACAGCAGCTGGTCGTAGACCAGGATCACCAGGCCCATCGTGGCGATGGCCCAGCCGATGGCGTGCAGGTTGCGCTGCTGGATCGCCAGGGCAATGTAGGAGCCGATGCCGGGCAGGGCGACGGAAGTATGGCCGACGCTGATCGATTCGGAGGCGACCACGAAAAACCAGCCGCCTGACATCGACATCATCATGTTCCAGGTCAGCGCCGGCAGGCCAAAGGGCACCTCCAGCTGCCAGAAGCGCATCCACGGCGTGAGGTGAAAGGAGGCGGCGGCTTCTTCCAGTTCCGTCGGAACGGTGCGCAACGACTGATAGAAACTGAAGGCCATGTTCCAGGCCTGGCTGGTAAAGATCGCGAAAATCGCCGCAAATTCGGCGCCCAGCACCCGGCCGGGTACCAGCGACATGAAGAACACCACGGTGATGGAAATGAAACCGAGTATCGGCACTGACTGCAGGATATCGAGCAGCGGGATGAGGAACTTGGCGGCCCGTGCGCTCTTGGCGGCCCAGGTCGCGTAACTGAGAGTAAAAGCAAGCGACAGGACCATGGCAGCAAACATGCGCAGCGTGGTGCGTGCGGCATACACGGGCAGGTGCACCGGGGCGAGGGAGAGCGGCGTGGCGTCCAGCTGAGAGAGCGGCGCCAGCAGGCCGCGGCTGGCCTCGGCCAGGAAAGCCACCACCCCGAGCGCCACGATCAGCGCCAGCACGTCCCAACGGGTCGCGAAGTCGCGGAGGAAGGCGAATTGATGGTTACGGATCGCTCGCTGCATGGGAGGCCGGTCCGGCTGGTTTATAGTGGCGCGGAGTATACGGGTTCGATCCGCAGCGATCGGGACAAAGCGCGCATGAGCAGCGACACGCCGGGCAGCAGAGCGCCCCACACCCACCAGTTCGATGAGGTGAATCCGCTCGCCGAGCGGCGTACGCGCTGGGTCGTGTTGCTCACGGCGGCCACCATGCTGGTGGAGCTGGTGGCGGGCTGGAAATTCAATTCGATGGCGTTGCTCGCGGATGGGTGGCACATGAGCTCGCATGTGATCGCCCTGGGCCTGTCCGTCGCGGCGTATGCCTTTGCGCGCCGGCTCCGCCATGACGACCGCTTTGCCTTCGGCACCTGGAAGGTCGAGGTGCTCGGTGGCTACACGAGCGCGCTGATTCTAGTGGGCGTGGCCGTCTTCATGGTTTACGAATGCGTCACGCGACTGCTCCACCCGGGGGCCATTGCCTACAACCAGGCCCTGGGGGTCGCCGGGCTGGGTCTGGTGGTCAATCTCCTTTCGGCCTGGATGCTTGCCGGGGCCGCGCCGCGGGCGGAGCACCGTCGCGCCCACGCCCATTCCCATGCCCACCCCGACCACGCCCACGCGCATGCCCATGGCCATGCCCTTGGCCATGCCCTTGGCCATGCACATGAGCACGAGAGTGCGCACAATCCTGCGGGCACCGACCTCAATCTGCGCTCGGCCTATGTGCACGTGGCCGCGGACGCGGCCACCTCGGTGCTGGCGATCCTGGCATTGACGGGCGCCAAGTACCTGCTCCTGCCCTGGCTGGATGCGGCCGTGGGCCTGTTTGGGTCCGGCGTGGTCGCGGCCTGGGCCATCGCACTGCTGCGCTCCACCAGCCGTAGCCTGCTCGATGCCGACATGGACGCCCCCGTGGTAGCGCGGATCCGCCAGACCTTGAGTGACTCCCCGCTCCACGCGGAACTCGACGACCTGCACGTGTGGAAGGTGGGCAAGGGCCGGTACGCCTGCCTGCTCAGCGTTACCGCCGCGTCGGAGGTGACCCCCGAGTATTTCCGTTCGCTGCTGAAGGCGCACGAGGAAATCGTGCACGTTACGGTGGAAGTGAATCCTGCGATTGTTAGGCGGCCCTAGTTTGGGATATTGTCGGGGGTAGAAGAGGCCGCCGGCTTCGCATCACCCAACCAGCTTCAAGGGGACCGACATGGCTCAGCCCAGCTATCACGGGCGGTTCATCTGGCATGAACTGCTCAGCAACGATCCGCAGAACCTGACCGGTTTTTACACGCGCCTGTTTTCATGGCGCGCGAATCCCATGAGTCCGGGGTCGCCCTATACCGTATTCTCCGGCGGCGACGGTGTGCCGCTCGCAGGAGCGATGCGCCTGTCGGATGAAGCACGCGCCATGGGCGCCAAGGCCCAGTGGCTGGGATACATCGGCAGCGGCGATGTCGATGGCACGGTCGCGAAGGCCCTGGGGCTGGGCGCCTGGATCCTCAAGCCGGCCGAAGACATTGCGACCGTCGGGCGTGCAGCGGTGCTGATCGATCCGCAGGGCGCGCGCTTTGGCGTGTACCGGCCGGCCAGGGAGCCGGGCGGGGCGAACGCCGCGGCCTTTGACTGGAATGAGCTGGCGACGCGTGAGCGCGATTCCGCGTTCGGGTTTTACCGCCAGCTGTTCGGCTGGACCGCCAAACCTCCCATGGATATGGGTGGCGGCATGATGTACCAGACCTTTGGCCTGGGCGGACCCGATATTGGCGGGATCTATACGATCCAGGCCAGCAGTCCCATGTCACCGGGGTGGCTGCCGTACATGCACCACGCCAGCGCCGATCAGGCCGCGACTGCGGCGGTCGCGGCCGGCGGCAAGCTGTGCAACGGACCGATGGACGTGCCCGGAGGCGGCCGCATCGTCCAGCTGCTCGACCCGCAGGGCGTGATGTTCGCCGTCCACTCAATGCCGGCCATGGCCGCCAAACCGGCTGCAACCAAGCCCACCGCGATGCCAAAGCCGAAACCCAAGGCCAAGGCGAAGGCAAAGCCGAAGGCGAAGCCCAAGGCCAAGGCCAAGGCCAAGGCAAGGCCAAAGGCGAAGCCTAAAGCCAAGTCCAGACCCAAGGCGAAGGCCAAGTCCCGGTCGAGGCCGAAGCCGAAGGCCAAGGCCAGGAAACCGGCTCGCCGCCGCCGCCCGGCGCGAAAGAAATAGCCGTCGGCTAGACCAGCCGCATCGAAAGATCGACGGCCTGCACGTGCTTCGTGAGGCCGCCGATTGAGATGAAATCCACGCCCGTGGCGGCGATGGCGGCCACCCTGTCGAGGGTCACGCCACCAGAAGCCTCCACTTTGGCCGGGTGCGCAGCGGCGCGGTTGAGCTTGACGGCCTCGCGCAGGTTGGCGAGCGGAAAATTGTCGACCAGGATGATGTCGCAGCGGGCCGCCAGCGCCTGCGCCACTTCCGCCAGATCCTCAGCCTCGACTTCCACGAGCAGACCGGGCGACAGCCGGCGCGCGTTGCCCACGGCCGCTTCGATGGACCCGGCGGCGGCGATGTGGTTTTCCTTGACCAGCACGCGATCGTAAAGGCCGAAGCGGTGGTTCTGTCCGCCACCGCAGCGCACCGCAAATTTCTGCGCCGTACGCAATCCGGGCAGAGTCTTGCGGGTATCGAGTATGTGGCAGCCGGTCCCGGACACGGCCGCCACGTAGCGCGCAGTGAGGGTGGCCGTCCCGGAGAGCAGCTGCAGGAAATTCAGCGCCGTGCGCTCACCCGTCAGCAGCGCGCGGGCCGGGCCCGCGAGCTCGCACAGCAGCGTGCCCGGTTCCACGGCGTCTCCGTCGCGCCGCAGCCAACGCACCTGCACGGCCGGGTCGAGCTGCCTGAAGGTCTCGTCGAACCAGGCCGTGCCGCAGATCACCGCTCCATCCCGGCACAGCACGCGGGCGCGCGCCGCGGCGTCGGCCTCGATCAGCCGGGCCGTCACATCGCCGCTGCCGACGTCTTCGCGCAGGGCGCGCGACACCTGCTCGGACAGGTCGCCGGGCAGCTCACCCGCCAGGTTCGGTGGCGTGGCAGTGATCGTCAGAGCGGCAGGCCGTGCGTGGCCGAAGCCATGCACAACAGCATCGGGATGGACAGGACGAAGTTGGTGCGTGAAGCCATAGCCGCCACCTTCCGGGCGCGCGCCTTTTCCTCGTCAGTGGCCGTGACGAGGCCAAGGATCTTCTTCTGGTTTGGCCAGATGAAGACCCAGACGTTGAACAACATGATCGTGCCCAGCCAGGCGCCGATTCCGATCACCATCCCGTAGTAATCCTCGCCAAAATGGCCGAAGGTAAAGGCGTTGAGGAAGTTCGCGCCACGGCCCAGATACCAGGCGCCCGTGAACCAGGTGGCCACGGCGCCCCAGCGGAACCACAACAGGGCGCGCGGTGCGATGTATTTCGATACGCCGGCGCCACCTGGGCCACCCTTGTCCGCCGCCGCCGCCGCGAGCCCGGGAGTCTGCACAACGTTGAAGTAGTACAGCAGGCCGATCCACGTCACGCCGGAGATAATATGCAGCCAGCGCGCCAGGCCGAGCTCATTGGGCCGGAAAGTGCCCGACAGATTCCCGACTCCGTGATTCATGAATACGTGAATCAAAATTAGAGCGACTAGAGCGGCGACCACACCGGTTATGATCGAGCCACGCACGCTATTCAGTGGGTTCATGATCCAGGCCTCGCTAAGTCATTGTTCTGATTGGGGTGCAACTTGTGCAGCGAGTTTGAAGAATAGGGCACCGCCCCTCATAATTCAACGTTGGCTGACAGGAGTCTGCATGCGCCGCCTGGGCTTCGCTGCTGCGACGGTTGGGGCGTTGGCGCTGCTCACAGGCTGCGTGGCGGCGGTCATCGGAAGCTCGCCCGCCAGTGGCACCGCCGCGGACACGCGGGCCCGCAGCAGTGCCGGATCCGATGCCGCGCTGGCTGCCGAAGTGCGCTCGCGGATCGCCGCCGATGCCAAACTCGGCGTCGAGGCTCTGGAGGTGAGCGTGCAGGGCGGTACGGTGACCCTGCGCGGCCTGGTCAGCTCGGGCGCCGAACGGAGCGGTGCCGAACGCCTGGCGCGAACGGTCGCGGGCGTCACGGCCGTGAACAATTTACTGAAGGTGAAATAGCCATGGATGTCGTCGAACGGATTCGCAAGGAACTTGGCAGCTCCCCGGTGGTGCTGTTCATGAAAGGGACGCCGGACTTTCCGCAGTGCGGGTTTTCCGCGCAGACCTCCGGCGCGCTGCGCAAGCTCGGGGCGAAGTTCCACACCGTCAATATTTTTGACGACGTGGAGATGCGTGAGGCGCTCAAGCAGTATTCGAACTGGCCCACCTATCCACAGCTGTTCGTCAACGGCGAACTGGTCGGCGGCTGCGACATCGCCATGGAGATGTACCGGAACGGCGAGTTGCGCACCCTGCTGGAATCCGCGGGCGCACTGGGCGCCACCGCCACTACCGCCTGAGCCGCTAGAGCTCGTCCACCACGTCCGCATCGCCGTTCGCGGCGGCGGCACTGCTTTCGTGCCAACCCAGGGTGCGCGCGCGGTTTTCCGCCCACTGGAAGCTCCCCGCGAGTTCGTTGCAGATGGTGCAGAACAGCTCCGCGGTGCGTTCCGCGTCGTAGGTGGCGGAGTGCGCCGAGCCGGTGTCCCAGCCCAGACCGGCGATGGTCGCCGCCTTGGCGAGCACCGTCTGCCCGAAGGCGGCACCGGCGAGTGTCGCCGTATCAAAGCTCGAGAAGGGGTGGAAGGGGCAGCGTTTCACGCCACTCCGCGCCACCGCGGCGTTCAGGAAGGAAAGATCGAACCAGGCGTTGTGGCCCACCAGGATCGCGCGCTTGCAGCCCGCGCTTTGCATGCCAGCGCGCACTTCCCGGAATATGCGCTGCAGTACGTCGCGCTCCTCGAGCGCCGGGCGCAGCGGATGCCAGGGATCGATCTTGTTCACCTGGAGCGAAGCGGCCTCGATGTTGGCGCCCTCGAAGGGCTTGACGTGATACGAATGCGTTGCGCCGCGCACCAGGCGGCCCGCGTCGTCAAGGTCGATCATGACGGCCGCAATCTGCAGCAGGGCATCGCGCTGGCAGTTGAATCCACCCGTCTCGACGTCCACCACCACGGGCAGGAAGCCGCGAAAGCGCCGTGACATGCGCCCGTTGACCGCGTCATTGTTCACGGATGCAGCGCCCAGGCAATGGTCTCGCCGGCACGGAACGGCACCAGCTCCTCCGTGCCGAAGGGGTAGCTCGCTGGCGCTGCCCACTCGCGCCGCTGCAGCGTGAGGGTGCCCTGATTGCGAGGCAGGCTGTAGAAGTCGGCGCCGAAGCCGGCGGCGAAATCCTCGAGCCGCGCCAGCATGCCGGCCTGCTCGAAGATCCCGGCGTACAGCTCTATGGCCGCGTGCGCAGAAAATATTCCGGCGCAGCCGCAGCCCGCTTCCTTGGCGCGGCGGCCGTGCGGTGCGCTGTCCGTGCCGAGGAAAAAACGCGGATCGCCGCGCGCGATGATCGCCAGCAGTGCCTGCCGGTCCGACTCGCGCTTGAGCACCGGCAAGCAATAAAGGTGCGGGCGGATGCCGCGTTCGAACAGGGCATTGCGATTGAGCAGCAGGTGCTGTGGCGTCACCGTCGCGGCGATGCCCGGGCCACTGCCGCATACGTATTCGACCGCCGCGCGTGTGCTCACATGTTCGAATACGACGCGCAGCTTCGGACAGCGCTGGCGGAGCGGCGCCAGCACCTCGTCGATGAAACGGGACTCGCGATCGAAAACGTCGACGTCGGCGGCGGTGACTTCGCCGTGCACCTGCAGCGGCAGCTTGCGCTCGCTCATGCGCTCGAGGGTGGCATCGAGGCGCCTGATGTCCGTCACGCCGAAGTCGGAGTGCGTGGTCGCCCCGGCCGGATAGAGCTTGCAGCCGGCGATGGCTCCCGAGCCGGCCGCGCGGTCGATCTCCGCCGGCGTCGTGGCATCGGTGAGGTAGAGGGTCATCAGCGGTTTGAACTGCGCGCCGGCGGGAAGCGCGTCGAGGATCCGCTGCCGGTAGGCGAGGGCGGCGGCGGTCGAGGTGACTGGCGGGTTCAGATTCGGCATGACGATGGCGCGCGCAAATCGCTGTGCGCTGAAGGGCAGCACGGCCTTGAGTTCGGCGCCGTCGCGCAGGTGCAGGTGCCAGTCGTCGGGACGGCGGATCGTCAATTCTTGCATGATGATCAGAGTGCCTGCGTGGCGGGCGGGTTGGCTTGACCCGCCAGCATATAATGCGGATCATCCGGCCTCGCCGGCGGGGCAAAAAACTACCTCGGCCTCGAGTCCGGGTTGCATCCTAACACAGCGTCCTACAAGGTATTTTCACCAGCCATGAGCCAAGACAGTGCAGCGGGAGATCTCGATCCGGTCGAAACCCGTGAGTGGCTGGAGTCGATCGATTCGGTCCTCAGTGCCGCCGGGCCGGAACGCGCGCATTTCCTGATCGACCGGATTGTCGAGCACGCGCGCCGCTCCGGCGCCTACCTGCCCTACAGCCCCAACACCGCCTACGTCAACACGATCGCGGTGGGCAAGCAGCCGCAGTACCCGGGCAATCGCGAACTGGAGCGGCGGATCGAAGCCTGGATTCGCTGGAACGCCATGGCGATGGTCGTCCTGGCCAATCGCAAGTCCACGGAGTACGGCGGGCATATCGCCAGCTACGCCTCGTCCGCGACGCTGTATGAGGTGGGCTTCAATCATTTCTGGCGTGCGCCCTCGGCGCAGCATCCCGGCGACCTGGTGTACCTGCAGGGACATTCATCACCCGGCATTTATGCGCGCGCCTACCTGGAAGGCCGGCTCAGCGAAGACCAGCTGCGCCATTTCCGCCAGGAAGTGGATGGTGGTGGCCTGAGCTCCTATCCACACCCCTGGCTGATGCCGGACTTCTGGCAGTTTCCAACCGTCTCCATGGGCCTGGGGCCAATGATGGCGATTTACCAGGCGCGCTTCATCCGCTACCTGGAGCATCGCGGTCTGGTGCCACCCTCTGATCGCAAGGTCTGGGCTTTCTGCGGCGATGGCGAGATGGACGAGCCCGAATCGATGGGCGCGCTGACCATGCCGGTGCGCGAGAAGCTCGACAATCTGGTGTTCGTGGTCAACTGCAATTTGCAGCGGCTGGACGGGCCGGTGCGCGGCAACGGCAAGATCATCCAGGAGCTGGAAGCGGCGTTCCTGGGTGCGGGTTGGAACGTGATCAAAGTGATCTGGGGGTCGCGCTGGGATCCGCTGCTGGCACGCGACACCGAGGGACTGCTGCGCCAGGTGATGGAGCAGTGCGTTGATGGCGAATACCAGAACTTCAAGGCCAAGGGCGGCGCCTACACACGCGAGAATTTCTTCGGCAAGAATCCCCTGCTCAAGGAAATGGTCGCCAACATGTCCGACGAGGACATCTGGCGCCTTAATCGGGGCGGCCACGACGCCCGCAAGGTGTACGCCGCATACAGCGCGGCCGTGAAGACCTCCGGGCAGCCCACGGTCATTCTCGCCAAGACGGTCAAGGGCTTTGGGCTGGGCAAAGCCGCCGAAGGCCAGATGGTCGCGCACCAGCAGAAGAAACTCGACGATGTCTCGCTGCGCGAACTGCGTGACCGCTTTAACATTCCGGTGTCCGATGACGATATCGCGAAACTCCCGTTCCGCAAGCCGGCGGCCGATAGCGAGGAGATGCGCTACCTGCACGAGCGGCGCAAGGAGCTGGGCGGCTACCTGCCGCGGCGCCTCCCGAGCACGGAGCGGCTGGCGATTCCCGAACTGGCGGCGTTCCAGTCGATCCTCGATGGGACCGCGGAGCGCGAGATCTCCACCACCATGGCCTTCGTGCGCATCCTGGGGGTGCTGCTCAAGGACAAGAACATCGGCCGGCATGTGGTGCCCATCGTCCCTGACGAGGCGCGCACCTTCGGCATGGAGGGATTATTTCGCCAGATCGGCATCTATTCCTCCATGGGCCAGCTCTATACGCCGCAGGACGCCGACCAGCTGATGTCCTACCGCGAGGACAAGCAGGGCCAGATGCTCGAGGAGGGCATCAACGAGGCCGGTTCGGTCTGCTCGTGGATCGCTGCGGCGACCTCCTACGCGAATCTCGGCGTGCCGATGGTGCCTTTCTACATCTACTACTCGATGTTCGGCTTCCAGCGCGTCGGGGATTTCATCTGGGCGGCCGGCGACATGCGCGCCCGCGGGTTTCTGCTCGGCGCCACTGCGGGCCGCACCACGCTCGCCGGCGAAGGACTGCAGCACCAGGACGGCCACAGCCACTTGCTGGCCACCACCGTGCCTAACTGCCGTGCCTACGATCCGACTTATGCCTACGAACTGGCGGTCATCATCCAGGACGGCCTGAGGCGCATGTACGTCGATGGCGAGGGCGTCTTCTATTACATCTCGGTGATGAACGAAAACTATGCCCAGCCGGCGCTGCCGCAGGGCGTGGAGGCCGGCATCGTGCGCGGCGGTTACCGGTTGCGCAGCGGCGGCAAGGGCAAGGTGCGCAGCGCGCTGCTGGGGAGCGGGACCATCCTGAGGGAAGTCATCGCGGCGGCAGAATTACTTGAAACCAGGTTCAAGATCCCGGCCGATGTCTACTCGATCACCAGCTTCAGCGAATTGCGTCGTGAGGCACTGGAGTGCGAGCGCTGGAACCTGCTGCATCCGGCGGAACCGCGGCGCGTCCCTTACGTGCAATCGCTGCTGGCATCGGAGCAATCGCCGATCGTGGCGGCGACCGACTATATGCGCACCGTACCGGACCAGATCCGTCAATGGCTCCCGGGAGCCTACGTCACGCTCGGCACGGACGGCTTCGGCCGCTCCGATGCGCGCGCACCGCTCCGGCGGCATTTCGAGGTCGACCGCAATTTCATCGCCCTCGCCGCACTCAAGTCGCTGGCGGACGTGGACCAGATAGATCGCCGCACGGTGATCGACGCCGTGCAGCAGCTTGGCATCGACGTGGCTAAGCCAAATCCATTCACCAGTTGAGCGCTTCGCAGGAGTCGCCACTTGGCCTCGCGTGAAATTCAGGTGCCGGATCTGGGCGGCTTCAAGGACGTCGCGATTATCGATGTGCTCGTCAAGGCGGGCGATCGCGTCGAGCTCGACACCTCGCTGCTGACCCTCGAGACCGAAAAGGCCACGATGGATGTGCCGTCCCCGGTCGCCGGCGTGATCGAGCGCTTGCTGGTGCAGAAGGGCGGGCTCGTATCCACGGGTACCCCATTCGCGGTGCTGACGGTGGCCGAGGCGGCGCTCGCGGGAGCGGTAGCAGCGACGGCCGCCCCGCAGGCGACGGCCGCGGTGCCTGCGGCGCCTGCCGCCACGGCCGCTCCACGCGCGGCAGTGGCGCCGATCGCTGTGTCCGTGAGCCCGGGGCCGGTGAACGAAAGCGGCTTTGCCGCAGCGCATGCCAGTCCGGGCGTGCGCCGCTTCGCACGCGAACTGGGCGTCGATCTGTCGCGGGTGCGCGGCACGGGACAGAAAGGCCGCATTCTCGAGGCGGACGTCAAGGCCTATGTAAAGGCCCTGCTGGGCGCCGGCGCCGGCACTGCCGCAGGCGGCGGCGCGAGCGCGGTGGCGGGCAGCGGCTTGCCGCGCATCCCGCTGCCGGACTTTGCGCAGTTCGGGGCCATTGAGATCAAGCCCCTCGGGCGCATCAAGCGAATCTCCGGTCCGCGCCTGCACGCCAGCTGGGTCAATCTCCCGCACGTCACGCAGTTCGACGAGGCGGACATCACGGACATGGAAGCCGCGCGCGTCAAGCTCAAGGAGCGCGCGACCGCGCAGGGCGTCAAGCTCACGCCCCTGTCGTTCGTGTTGCGCGCGGTGGTGCGCACGCTGCAGCAATTTCCCCAGTTCAACGCCTCGCTGGATGCGACGGGCGAGAACCTGATCTACAAGAAGTACCTGCACCTCGGCTTTGCGGCCGACACGCCCAATGGCCTGATGGTGCCGGTGATTCGCGATGCGGACAAAAAGGATGTCTATGAACTCGCGCGCGCACTCGGTGCGCTCTCCGAGAAAGCGCGGGCGGGGAAACTCAGTGGCGCGGAGATGCAGGGCGGATGCTTCACGGTATCCAGCCTCGGTGGTATCGGCGGCACCGCCTTCACCCCGATCATCAATGCCCCGGAACTCGCCATACTGGGTGTCTCCCGATCGTCGATGAAACCCGTGTACCGCGGCGGCGAATTCGTGGCACGCCTGATGCTGCCGCTGTCGCTGTCCTATGACCACCGCGTGATCGACGGGGCGGACGGCGCGCGCTTCAGCGCGGCGCTTGCGGCCACTCTGGCCGACGTGCCCGGGCTGCTCGAGGCCGTGCCGTGAGCCTGGAAGAAATCGCCTGCCCGGACATCGGCAATTTCACGGACGTCCTCGTCATCGATGTGCTGGTGAAGCCGGGCGACCAGATTGCGCTGGAAACGCCGCTGGTCACGCTCGAGACCGACAAGGCGACCATGGATGTGCCGGCAACGGCGGCGGGCCGCGTCGTCGAAGTGCTGGTGGCCCGCGGCGACAAGATTTCGCAGGGAACGAAGCTGGTGCGTGTCGAGACGCTCGCAAAGGCCGCGGCGGCACCCATCGCCAGCCCGGTGCCGGTGCCGGTGGCGGCGCCCGTGGCCGCGCCAGCGCCAATGGCTGCCGCGCAGGCCGACCCCGGGGCGGACCGCGAAGTGCAGTTGCTGGTGCTGGGCGCGGGCCCCGGCGGCTACACGGCCGCTTTCCGCGCGGCGGACCTGGGCTTGCAGGTGATCCTGGTGGAGCGCTGGCCAACCCTCGGTGGTGTATGCCTGAACGTGGGCTGCATCCCCTCGAAGGCGCTGCTGCATGCCGCCAGGGTGATCGAGGAGGCGCGGGAAATGAGCGCGCACGGGGTCGAGTTTGGCGCACCGCGCGTTGATTTCGGGAAACTGCGGGCCTGGAAAGGCAAGGTCGTCGGCAAACTGACCGGCGGGCTCACCGGTCTTGCCAAGCAGCGCAAGGTGGAGATCGCGCGGGGAACCGGCCGCTTCCTCAGCCCGCACGTGATGGAAATCGAAGATCAGGGCCAGCGCCAGCGCCAGCGCATCCGCTTCGCGCAGTGCGTGATCGCGGCTGGCTCCGAGCCGATTGCCCTGCCATTCATGCCGCGCGATGAACGCGTGATGGATTCCACCGGCGCACTCGAGCTGCCGGACAGTCCGGGAAGGCTGCTGGTCATCGGCGGTGGCATCATCGGCCTGGAAATGGCGACGGTCTATGAAGCGCTGGGCGCGAAACTCAGCGTGGTCGAGCTGACGGCACAACTCATGCCGGGGTGTGATCTTGATCTGGTGAGGCCACTGGAGAAGCGCCTGCGGGCACGCTACGAGCAGATCCTGCTCGGAACAAAAGTGACGGCGGTCGCCGCGCAGGCCGACGGCCTGCAGGTGAGCTTCGAGGGGCCCGGCGGCGCGACCGTGCAACGCTTCGATCGCGTGCTGGTCGCGGTGGGCCGTGTACCCAATGGCCGCCTGCTCGGAGCTGAAGCGGCGGGGGTGCAGGTGGACGGGCGAGGGTTCATCGCGGTGGACCGGCAGCAGCGCACCAATGTGGCGCACATCTTTGCGATCGGCGATGTGGTGGGCCAACCCATGCTGGCGCACAAGGCCACGCACGAGGGCAAAGTGGCCGCGGAGGTCGCCGCTGGGCAGAAGAGCCATTTTGACGCCCGCGTCATTCCCTCGGTCGCCTACACGGATCCGGAGATTGCCTGGGCAGGGGTCACCGAGACCACGGCCAAGGCACAGGGGAGCGTCGTGGAGAAGACGGTATTTCCCTGGGCCGCCAGCGGCCGCTCGCTCTCGCTGGGTCGCGATGAAGGCTTCACCAAGCTGCTGTTCGATCCGGCGACGCAGCGAATCGTGGGCGGAGGCATCGTGGGTACGAATGCCGGCGAGCTGATTTCCGAAGTGGCGCTCGCCATCGAAATGGGTGCCGATGCGCACGACGTCGGTCTCACGGTCCACCCGCACCCCACCCTGTCGGAGACGGTGGCGATGGCGGCCGAGGCGTTTGCCGGAACGCTGACCGATCTTTACCTGCCGAAGAAACGTCCTGGTCATTGAGGGTGGCGCGCGGCAGCCCGCTTGGCCACGGCGGAGGTCCTGATGAAGAATCTCGCGGTCGCTGATCTGCCGGTCGTATCAGGTTCCCGTTACCCGCACTCGGAGGGTGGAGCGATCTTCCGGCACAGGGACGGCAGGCCCTACTGACACAGGCGTTCAGCTGCGGCGCTTGTCAGGGTACTCGCACCAGCGCCTGACCGGGCACTGCGGGCAATCGGGCCGGCGCGCCTTGCACACGTAGCGGCCCAGCAGGATCAGCCAGTGATGAGCGTGCTGCCGGAACTCCGGGGGCGTGAGCTTCAGCAGGCGGTCCTCCACGGCGCGCGGCGTGCGTCCGGGGGCCAATCCGGTCCGGTTGGCAACCCGGAAGATGTGCGTGTCGACGGCGATCGTGGGCTCCCCGAAGGCCGCATTGAGTACCACGTTGGCCGTTTTGCGCCCGACGCCCGGCAGTGCCTCGAGCGCGGCGCGATTTGCAGGCACCTCCCCGCCATGGCGCTCGAGCAGCAGCTTCGAGGTGGCGATCAGGTGTGCCGCCTTGGTGTTGTACAGGCCGATGGTGCGGATCTGGCGCTTCAGGCCGGCCAGGCCCAGGCGCAGCAGCGCCGCCGGAGTCGGGGCCCGCTCAAACAGGCTCGCCGTGGCCGCATTGACGCTCCGATCGGTGGCCTGCGCCGACAGGATCACGGCGACCAGCAGTTGAAATGGGCCGTCATAGCGCAGTTCGGTGCGCGGCTGCGGATTGGCGGCGCGCAGCGCGGCGTAGAAGTGGTGGCACGCCGCCGGTGTCACGGTTCCGCACTATCGGAGAACGAGGGGCCCTGCTTGAGCAGCGCCAGCTCCAGATCGCGCGCGCTCCGCGCGGCGGCCTGGCGCGCCTGGTGAGCCCCGTAACGTGCACGATTCTCCGCCGGCGAGGGTTGTGCCTCGGCCTGCGGCCAGTCGCGCATGTGGATGCAGTCGACTGGACAGGACGGCAGGCACAGCTCGCATCCCGTGCACCAGGAGGCGATGACCGTGTGCAGCTGGCGCCCCGCGCCCAGGATGGCATCGACGGGGCAGGGCGGCAGGCAGCGCGCGCAGCCGATGCAGGCCTCCGGATCGATCCACGCGAGCCGCGCGGGCGCCTCGACCCCGTGCCGCGGATTCAGCGGGAGCGCCTCGCACTTGAGCAGTGCGGCCAGCCGGCCGATGACGGCGGCGCCGCCCGGCGGGCACTGATTAATCGGCGCTGCCCCGGCGGCGATGGCCTGCGCGTAGGGCAGGCAGCCGGCGTAGCCGCAGCGCGCGCATTGCGTCTGCGGCAGCAGGGCGTCGATGTCTGTGGCCTCAACTCGACCCATGATCCCTCGTTGGTGATGGCACAATGCGCCACCCATGTTAATAGAAACAGCTGAATTGCGATGTTTGAGCGCCTGACGCCCACCGTTCGGACCCTGCTGATCGCCAACCTGGCCATGTTCGCGGCACAGACTTTCTTTGGCGAACACCTGTTCGCGCCGCTCGAGCTGTGGCCCTGGCACTCGGCGCTTTTCTATGGTGGGCCGCCCTTCGAGCCCTGGCAGCTCGTGAGCTATGGATTCCTGCACCAGGGATTCCTGCACGTGTTCTTCAATATGTTTGCGCTCTACATGCTGGGGCCGGATGTCGAGCAGGTCCTGGGCAGCGCGCGATTTCGCATCTTCTATCTGGTCTGCCTCATCGGTGCTGGCCTCGCGCAGCTGGTGGTCGGCGCCACCATCCAGCCGAGCGCCGAGCCGGCGCTCGGTGCCTCAGGCGCGATATTCGGCGTGCTGCTGTGCTACGGCATGAGTTTTCCGCGGCGCACGCTGATGCTGATTTTCCCGCCGATACCGATGCCGGCCTGGCTGTTCGTCACGTTTTACGGAGTCATGGAGCTCTTCTATGGCGTCTCCGGCCGGGACCCCGGGGTGGCGCATTTTGCGCATCTGGGCGGCATGGCCGCCGGCTACGTGCTGATCCTGTACTGGCGCGCGCGCGGCCGCCGGGGCAGGCGCTACTAGCTGACCTTCATGCCTGGTTGCGCGCCGCTGTCGGGCGCAAGCAGAAAAAGACCGCCCGCCTCGCCGCTCGCGCACAGCACCATGCCCGCCGAGATTCCGAAGCGCATTTTTCGGGGGGCGAGGTTCGCCACCACGATCACGAGCCGCCCGACAAGCTGTTCAGGCTCGTAGCTGGCCCGGATGCCGGAGAAGACCTGGCGCGGTTCGGCACCGAGATCGAGCGTCAGTCGCAGCAGCTTGTCGGAACCCTCGACGCGCTCGGCCCCGGCGACGCGCGCGACGCGCAGGTCAAGCTTGCCGAACTCCTCGATACTGATCGTGCTGGCAGACCCCGACGCGGCGCCTTGCGGTGCCGCCGGCGCCGGCGTGTCCACCAGCCGCGCCACCAGGGCCGGATCGAGGCGCGTGGCGAGCGGCTGATAGGGACTCAGGCGCTGGCCCAGCAGTGGCGTGGCCACCTCGTCCCAGCGGCGGATCGGCGCGCCGAGGAACTGCGCCGCCGCTGCGCTCATGTACGGCAGCACCGGTGTCAGGTAGATCATCAGTGCGCGAAACAGGTTGACGCCCTGCGTCGCGATGGCCCTGACCTTTTCGGCCTGTGCCGGATCCTTGGCGAGGGCCCAGGGCTTGTGGCGATCCACGTACTGATTGGCGCGATCGGCCAGACCCATGATTTCGCGGATCGCGGTCGCATATTCGCGCTGCTCGTAGAGCGCGGCGATGCGTTCGCCCGCGGCCACGAACTCGCCATACAGGAGCGGGTCGGGCAACGACTCCGCCAGGTTGCCGCCGCCGCGCTCGATGAAGCCGGCGCAACGGCTGGCGATATTGACGAATTTCCCGACCAGGTCGGAATTGGTCCGCGCCAGGAAATCATCGAGGCTGAAGTCGATATCCTCGACGCCGGCCGTGAGCTTCGCGGCAAAGTAGTAACGGAGCGGTTCGGCGGGCAGCAACTCGAGATAGCCCCGTGCGGTGATATAGGTGCCGCGCGATTTCGACATCTTCTGGCCGTTGATGGTCAGGAAGCCGTGCACGCACACTCCGGTCGGGCGGCGCAGACCTGCGCCATGCAACACCGCCGGCCAGAACAGGTTGTGAAAATAGCTGATGTCCTTGCCGATAAAGTGGTACAGCTCGCTGTCGGTCTCGGACTTCCAGTAGCGGTCAAAATCCAGTCCGCGCGCGGCCCGCAGCGCCTCGAAGCTGGCGATGTAGCCGATGGGCGCGTCGAACCACACGTAGAAATACTTGCCGGGCGCGTCCGGGATCTCGAAGCCGAAATAGGGCGCATCGCGCGAGATGTCCCAGTCCTGCAATCCGGCGGTGAACCACTCATCGAGCTTGGCGCGCACCGCGGCCTGCTGGTTGCCTGAAGCCAGCCACTCGCGCAGCATCGCCTCGAAGTCGCCGAGCTTGAAGAACAGGTGTTCCGAGTCCCGCCACACCGGTGTGCTACCGCTCAAGGTGGAGACAGGGTCGATGAGCTCGGCCGGAGTGTAGGTGGACCCGCAGACCTCGCAGCTGTCGCCGTACTGTTCCGCGCTGTGGCAGCGCGGGCAGGTGCCGCGCACATAGCGGTCGGGCAGGAACATCTGCGCCTGCTCGTCGTAGGCTTGCCGCACCGTGCGGCGTGCGATGTGACCGGCATCGCGCAGCCGCGTGTACAGCAGGTCGCTGAAGTGCCGGCTCTCCTCGCTATGCGTCGAATGGAACTGGTCGTGCATGACGAGCAGGTCGCGGTAGTCGCGCCGGTGCTCGGCGATCATCGCCGCGATCAGCTGCTCGGCACTCTCGCCCTGCTGCCGGGCGCGGATCATGACCGGCGTGCCGTGGCAGTCCTCGGCGCAGACGAACAGGCAGTCGTGGCCCCGCAAACGCTGGAAGCGCACCCAGATGTCAGTCTGGATCGCCTCGATGCTGTGGCCGAGGTGCAGCGACCCGTTGGCGTATGGCAACGCATGCGTCACCAGGATCCGTCGGCTCATCTCAGCGGGCATCCTTGAGCGCTTCGAATTTGGCCTTGTTGATGCCCTTCTTGTAGGCCTCGGCGCCGCTCACCAGCCCCTGTTCGAGCAGCTGCTGGATCGCCATGTCCATGGTGCGCATGCCGAGCGCGCCCCCGGATTGCATGACGGTCTCGATCTGGTCGAGCTTGCCCTGGCGGATCAGATTGGCTGAGGCCGGCGTGTTGATCAGGATCTCGAGTGCGGCGACCCGGCCCTGGCCGTCGGCACGCTGCAGCAGCTGCTGGGAGACCACGCCCCGCAGTGAGGTGGACAGCATGGTGCGCACATGGGACTGCTTGTCCGAGGGAAAGGCGTTGACCATGCGATCGACCGTGGGTGCTGCACCATTGGTGTGCAGTGTCGCCATCACCAGGATGCCCATCTCCGCCGCCGTGATCGCCGTACTCATGGTTTCCAGGTCGCGCAGCTCGCCCACCAGGATGACGTCCGGGTCTTCGCGCAGGGCCGAGAGCAGGGCGGAGGAAAACGACGGGGTGTGCGCGCCGATTTCACGCTGGCTGATCAGGCAGTTATGGCGCGGGTGCACGAACTCAATCGGATCCTCGACCGTGACGATGTGTCCTTTGATGCGCTTGTTGATGTCATCGATCATGGCTGCCAGCGACGTGGATTTGCCCGAACCGGTCTTGCCGGTCACCAGGATCAGGCCGTTGCTGGCGCGGCACAGCTGGTGCACGGCCGGGGGCATCTTCAGTGCCTCCAGCGTCAGCGCGCTGGACGGGATTGCGCGGAAGACGGCCCCCATGCCGGCGAGCTGGCGCAGCACGTTGACGCGAAAGCGCCCGTGGCCAGCCAGTGAATAGGCGAAATCCGCACCGTCGTGGGCCTCGAAGCGCTCGACCGACTTGCGCGGCATGATTTCATACAGGGCCTGCTTGACGAAGTCGGGCGTCAGAGGTTCCGGACTGAGCGGTGCCAGGTCGCCGTATCGCCGGATGCGCGGCGGGTCGCCGGCAATCAGGTGTAGGTCGGAGCCCTTGCGCTTGAGGATCTCCTCCAGCAATGCGTCGATCTGTGCCACGGCCTGCGTTCAGCCCGCCCCGGAGACCGGCGGCACGTCGAGCTTCGGCAGCATCGCGGTGTCCGTGACGAATTTCTGCAGCAGGCGCTTCTCGGTGGCGTAACTGAAGGCCTCGTCCGGGTCGATCTCGCGCGCCTGTACTGCGGCCAGCAGGGCCTGGTCGAACATCTGCATGCCGAATTCCTTGCCGGTCTGCAGCTGCGTCGGGATCTGGTGCGACTGGTCGCTGGTGATCAGCTTGGCGATGGCCTTGGTCATCACCATGATCTCGCAGATGGCGCGCCGGCTGCGCCCGTCGTGGCTCTTGACGAGCATCTGCGTGATCACCGCCAGCAGGCTCTGCGAGAGGAAGCTCTTGGTCTGCTCGCGCTCCTCCGCGGGCAGCGCGTCGATCATCCGGTCGATGGTCTTGACGGCACTGGTGGTGTGCAGGGTGCCCAGCACCAGGTGGCCGGTCTCGGCCGCGGTCATCGCCATGCGGATGGTGTCGGCGTCGCGCAGCTCGCCGACCAGGATCACGTCGGGGTCCTCGCGCATCGCGGCGCGCACGCCCTCGGCGAAGCTCGGGATGTGGGTGCCCAGCTCGCGCTGGATGACCTGGCTCTGCTTGCTCTGGTGCACGAACTCGATCGGATCCTCCAGGCTGATGATGTTCAGCTTGCGGGTACGATTGAGCAGGTCGATCATCGCCGCCAGCGTGGTCGACTTGCCGGTGCCGGTCGAACCGGTCACCAGGATCATGCCCTGGTGGTAGTCGCAGAGCTTCTGCACCACCGGCGGCAGGCGCAGCGATTCGAGCGTCGGCACGTCCGCGGGAATCGCCCGGAAGGTCGCGCCGATGCCGGTGTCCTTGCGAAACACGTTGACGCGAAAGCGGCCCCGCTCGGTGGACACATAGGAGAAATCCAGGTCGTGGCCCCGCAGCAGGTGCTCGCTCTGGTTCTCGGTGAGAATCTCGGTGATGTAGCTTTCGAGCTCGGTGTCGCGCAACTCGCGGAACTTGATCGGCACGAGATCCCCGTGCATGCGCAGCATGGGCGGAACGCCGACCGCCAGATGAATGTCGGAGCAGCCCTGCTGGGTGCCTAGTTTCAGAAAGGCATCGATGCGTGCCACGGTGGCCCGATACTACTAGAGAAAGCGCTGCAAGGCGGTACGCAATTCTTCCATGTTCTGGAAACGCTTGGTCTTGTCCACCGCCATGGCCTTCATGATCAGTTCGGCCAATGGCGGTGGCAGCGCCGGATTGATTTCGGCGGGGAGTCTGGCCCGGCCCTGCACGTGCTGGTACATCACCGACATGTGATCGCCGCGTGCGTAGGGCGGTACGCCGGTCAGCATCTCATAGAGCATCACACCGATGGCGTAGATATCGGCGCGCTCGTCGACTTTCTTGCCGAGGATCTGTTCCGGTGCCATGTATTTGGGCGAACCAATCACATAGCCGGTCTTGGTGAGCTGCGTATCACCCTCGCGCTGCGCTGCGGCGACGCCAAAGTCGACGATCTTGAGCAGGCCGTCGTCGTTGATCAGCACGTTCGCAGGCTTGAGATCGCGGTGCACGATGCCCACCTTGTGCGCCACGATCATGCCAGTGCACATGTCGATGCCGAACTGCACCGCGCGCTTGAGCGCCACCGGCTTCTCGTTGACGATTTCGGCTCCCAGCGTGTGGGAGGGGAAGTACTCCATCGAAATGGCGTAATTGCCCTGGATGAACAGGAAGTCGTAGATGCGGATCACGTTCTGGTGCGTGATCTTGCGGGAGTAGCGCAGCTCGTGGACGAAGCGCTTCATGACCTCTTCGTCCTCGGCGACGTTCGGATTAAGGAACTTGAGGATCAGCCGCTCGTCGACCACCGTGTCTTCCATCAGCAGCACGGTGCCGAAGGCGCCCTTGCCGATCTTGTCGATGAATTTGTAGCGCCCCTCGATCATGTCGCCGGACTGCAGGGTATTGATGTCCAGCCGCTCCTTGGTGGACGCGGCGGCCTGCTGCAGCGTCTGCGCCACGTCCTTTTCCGACAGCAGCAGCGTGCGGGCCGTGCCCACCGCCGGCCGGCTGGCCTGCGGCCGGGACGGGTGGCTGCCAAGCTGGGCCGCGCGCGTGTCGGTGGCCGGCGGGGCCTGGACCCCTGAGGAAAACCGCACCTCGATCTCGGTCAGCGCGCGCTGCGCTGCGACCGCCACGGTATTGTCGGCATTTCCCACGTGGTTCTGCAGCTGGGCGCTGATCTGGTCTGCCTGCTCCTCGGTCGCCAGCCTGCCGAGCGCACTGATCGCCTCGACACGGATATCCTTCTCGCTGCGGTTCAGGAGCGGCGTGATCAGGCCGATGCTGGCGGCGTTGCCGACCCTGCCGATGGCCCGTACCACCACCGGCAGGGCCTTGGCCGGCGCGGTCTGCAGCATCTCCTGCAGGCGCGGCAGCGCCTGCACGCTGCCGATCTCCGCCAGGGCGTCGACGGCGCGCTCGCTGACCCACCAGTCGGCGTCGCGCGTGGCGCTGATCAGCTGCTTGATGGCCCGCTCGTCCTTGGTCTGGTTGAGAATCTCGATGGCGGCGCGCCGGATGTCCTCGTCCTTGTCGCGGGCCAGCATCAGCACCGCATCGATCACCTTGGGCCCGCCAATCTTGCCCAGCGCGTCGCCGGCGCGTGAGCGTACCCACCAGTCCGCGTCCTTGATCGCCGCCAGCAGGAACTTCACTGAATTGGCGTCGCCTACTTCGTTCAGCACTTCGACCGCGGCGCGGCGGGAGTACTCGTTCTCGTCCTTGAGGACGGGCACCAGGTAGCGGATCGTCTGCGGGTCGCGGGCCTTGATCAGCACCTCGACGGCGCGGTTCTGCACCTCGAGTTCCGGATCCAGGAGCAGGGCGCAGATGCGCTCGACCTCGATCGGGCCATCCATCTTCGCCAGGCCTCCGAGTGCGGCCGCGCGGATCAGCTTGTTGCCGTCCCCCAACTGCGTCTGTAGTGCGATGCGCACATCGGGACGGTTGAACTTGCCGAGGATGTTCAGGATCAGGAGGCGCGCCATCGTGTCCTTGCCCTGCAGCCGGCCGAGCAGCTCGGGCACCCCGGCGGCATCGACGACTTCCCCGATGATGCGAAACAGGGCGGTCTTCTCGTTCGAGTCCTGCGCATAGGCAGCCGTCAGGAGCTCCCGGATGCTGAAGCGCGCGCGCTGCGCGTTGATGACCTCGAGGACGGCTGACTTGGAGATGCCCGGCTTGGCGAGCGCGTCGAGCAGCAGGTGGGGTGGATAGCCACGGCTGCTGGTCAGGGCCCAGGCCACGCCCGCGATGACTCGGGGACTGCCCTCGACGAGGGCGTTGACGAAGGTCGGAAAGCTCTTCACGTTGGCCAGCGCCGCGAGGACGTCGACGAAGGCCACGGTGGCATGCTTGTCGGCGTCCGGCAGGGCGGCGAGCGTCGGTTCGATCGCCGAGGGGCCCAGGGCCTTGAGGCTGGCGATGGCCTTCTGAGACTCAGTTCCCAGTATGTTCGTGGACGCCTTGATCTGGCCTATCAGTCGGTCCGCCCTAAAGTTCGCAAGAAAACTCATGGATTGAACATTATGCCATGGTAGGGTCGGCGGCCTGTGACCTATGTCTGTTCTGCGTCAAGCGGCGCGTCAGGCTAGAATCCCCGCCCCCCGACTGGCCCCGAACCGACGCGCACATGGCAGAAACAGTACAACAGGTCCGCTCAGCGCTGGAGCAGTTTCCTGAACCGTATCTGCGCCAGACTCTCCAGGAGGCCGGTGCCTTGCGCGAGGTGCGGCTCAGCGGCCGGGAGATTATCGCCGAGGTTGAACTGGGCTTCCCGGTTGGCGGCTATGAGGCGCAGTTCCGCTCCGCGCTGGCCGCGCATCTGGCCGACGCGGGGCTGAAGCGCTTTGAGCTTAAAGTGGAACTGCGCAGTGGAATCGCTGCACACAGCGTGCAGCGGCCGCTGAAACCGATTCCAGGTGTGGGCAACATCATCGCCGTGGCCAGCGGCAAGGGCGGCGTCGGAAAGTCCACGGTCGCCGTCAATCTGGCACTGGCCTGGGCCGTTGCAGGCGCCCGCGTCGGCATCCTGGACGCGGACATTTATGGACCCAGCCAACCGCTGATGCTGGGCCTGAGTGGGCAGCGGCCCACGGCACCGGACGGCAAGCATCTGGTGCCGCTGGAGGCGCATGGCATCAAGGCGATGTCCATCGGCTTTCTGGTCGATCCGGCGCAGGCGGTCGTCTGGCGCGGCCCGATGGTGACCCAGGCGCTGACCCAGTTGCTGTCCGACACGTCCTGGGGTGAACTCGACTACCTGGTCGTCGACATGCCACCCGGTACGGGTGACATCCAGCTCACGCTCGCCCAGCGCGTGCCGGTCTCCGGGGCGGTGATCGTCACAACGCCGCAGGATATTGCACTGGCTGACGCCCGCAAGGGACTCGCGATGTTCGAGAAGGTCGCCATTCCGGTGCTCGGCATCGTGGAGAACATGAGCCTGCACGTGTGCCCGAAGTGCGGCCACGAGGAACACATCTTCGGGGCCGGAGGCGGAGCACGGATGGCCGCCGAGTTCGGCGTGCAGCTGCTCGGCGAACTGCCCCTGGACTCCCGCGTGCGCGAAGAGGCCGATGGCGGTGCGCCCACGGTGGTCAGTGCCCCGGATACGCCGCGCGCCGCGGCCTACGTCGAGATGGCGCGCCATACCGGCGGCGCGCTGGCGCGGCGCGGGCGCGATCGACGCGGCCAGTTTCCACAGATCGTTGTCGAGGAGAGCTGAGGCCCGCATGAGCATCAAGTCCGACGCCTGGATCCGGCGCATGGCCGCCACCACCGGGATGATCGAACCCTTCGCGGACGGACAGGTGCGGGCCGTGGGGGAGCAGAAGATCATTTCCTATGGCACGTCGAGCTATGGCTACGACGTGCGCTGCGCCCGCGAGTTCAAGGTATTCACCAACATCAACTCGACGATCGTCGATCCGAAGCAGTTTGACGCCAAGAGCTTCGTCGACGTGACGGCGGACGTGTGCATCATTCCGCCGAATTCCTTCGCGCTGGCCCGCACGGTGGAATATTTCCGCATACCGCGCAACGTGCTGACAATCTGCCTGGGCAAGTCGACCTACGCCCGCTGCGGCATCATCGTCAACGTCACGCCGCTTGAACCGGAGTGGGAAGGGCACGTGACGCTGGAGTTTTCCAACACTACGCCGCTTCCGGCCAAGATTTACGCCAACGAGGGCGTGGCGCAGATGCTGTTCTTCGAATCCGACGAGGTGTGCGAGACCTCGTACCGCGATCGCGGCGGCAAGTACATGGGGCAGCAGGGCGTCACGCTGCCGAAAGCCTGACCGCATCCCTAGTTCGCGGGCTTTGATGCCTGCCCGGGCGGCTGCCCGATTGCCTGCAGGCGCCGCACCATGTCCTGCTGTATCTGCTGGAGCTTTGGAACGATGACCTGCATGCGCTCGGTGGTCAGCTGCATGATGTTCTGCGCCACGATCGGCAGCTTGGCAATCATGGCCTGTCCGGCGGGCGACTTGTAGAAGACCAGCAATCCGTCCAGCTCGGATTGCGTGAAGGAACGCCGATAGGTGTCCATGTAGAGCGGTTCCATCGTCTCCCAGCTTAACCCTTCATTGAGCACGCTCACCATCTGACGCCGGCCGTCATCGAAGATGGCCTGCTGTTCGGGCGTCAGCTCCTTGCCCTCCAGCGCCTGGGTAGTGGCTTTCTGTATCGTGGCGTCAACCTGACCCATCACAGCGTCCAGGATCTTGTGCGTTTGTGTAACGATCAACAGTTCCCTGAGTGACGCGTCGCTCACCGGGGCTTCATCGGCCTGCGCCGACTGCAGGGCGATACAGGACAGCAGGGCTGCAGCGGCAGTCTTGAACATTTCAGCTCTCCGGGTGGCGTGATCGGGCCTGCTCTGGCGCAGCGTCCCAGATGTTGTCGCTCAGGGCAAGGCGGGTACGGCCGCTGCCGGGTCACGGTGCAGGCTACGCAGGTTCATCGTCCACTCCACCTTGTCGAGGCGACGCTGCTCGACCCGCACCGGAATGAAACCCAGGGCCGGCGCGCACCAGTAGCGCGTGCTGCGGGGTGCGTTGGCGCGCTGGCTGCGGTAGATGACTGTCGCCAATTCTCCGAGGGGTGTAGACAGCTTCTCCTCCCCGACCGGCGTGTAGCTGTAGTCGCGGATGCCGCTCTTGTCGAACACCAGCAGCTTGGTGGGCGTCTGCCCGCTGTTCAGGGCGCGGATCAGCGCCACCTGCGCCGACAGGTCGTCCTGCACACCCGGCCGCAGCTCCATGTTGATCGCCTGGCCTTCGACATTGCCGGTGGCACGGTTGGCGGTCCAGTCGAAATGCACTTCCGATTGCGGCGTGCTGGCGCCCTCTTCGGAGTCCGTGCTCACTAGCGGACGCACGCCGCGTTGATCGATGATCATGCGGCTGGTGACGGTCCGGGCCGCCGAACGCACCAGCTGGAACAGGCCGCGTGGGTGCGAGCGTGAGATGTAGGTCCATTGCTCCGGCGTCTCCTGGCGCAGCGTCAGGCCGACGGTGCCGGCGTTGAATCCGTAGGCGCTGAATTCATAGACGACCTCGTAGGGGCGCAGCCCCACGGCGGGCGCTGCGACCGGCGTTGCGACCCCAGGTGCCGGATCATCGGCGCCCGCCAGCCCCGGGGCGATACCGGTGAGCAGCAGGGCGAGATGCAGGTTCAGGCGCTTCATGGCTCCTCGTGCGCTGCGGCCGGCAGCGGCCGGCCGTCCAGCAGCAGGGCCTCTCCGGCCCATCGCAGTCGACCGGCGGCGATCCAGCCGATCACGCGTGGATAGATGATGTGTTCCTGCTCCTGAACGCGGGCTGAAAGGCTGGCGACGCTGTCTCCGGCCAGCACCGGCACGCGCGCCTGCAGCAGGATCGGTCCCGCGTCCAGTTCGCTGGTCACGAAGTGAACCGTGGCACCGTGCTCCCGGTCCCCAGCTTCGAGGACGCGCGCGTGCGTATGGAGCCCTGGGTACCTGGGCAGGAGCGAGGGGTGGATGTTGAGCATCGCGCCGGCGTACTGAGCGGTAAATTGCGGCGAGAGAATGCGCATGAATCCGGCCAGCACTACGAGCCGTGCACCGCTGCTGTCGATCAGGGAGCGCAGTGCGGCTTCGAAGTCGGCGCGGTCCCTGAACCCGTCGGCGGGCAGGACGCTGACCTCGAGCCCGAGCTCGCCGGCCAGCGCGATGCCGGCGGCGCCCGCGCGATCGGCGATCACCCGCACGATGCGTGCCGGGATCTGCCCCGCCGCGCAGGCACGCGCGATGGCGGCCATGTTGCTGCCGCGTCCGGAAATAAGGACCGCGAGTGCCAGGCGCTCGCCGCTCATGCGCGGATGATCACGCCGCCGTCGCCGCGCTGTACCTCGCCGATGAGCTGTGCGCCTTCGCCAGCCTGGTGCAGCAGCTCCAGCGCGGCTGCGGCGGCGGCGGCGGGCAGAATGATCACCATGCCAATGCCGCAGTTGAAGGTCCGGTACATCTCGGTGTCGCTGATGTTGCCCGTCTGGGCCAGCCAGTCGAATACCGGATCGCGCGGCCAGGCGGCGCGCTCCAGGCGTACTTCCAGCCCCGCGGGGAGCACCCGCGGAATATTGTCGGTGAGGCCGCCGCCGGTGATATGCGCCACGGCGCTCACGCGCCCGGCGCGCAGCAGCTTGAGCACCGGACGCACGTAGATGCGGGTCGGTGTCAGGAGCCGCTCGTACAGAGCCGTTCCGGCCAGCTGCGTGGTGGCGGTGGCGCCCGCGACGCCGATGAGCTTGCGTATCAGCGAGTAGCCGTTGGAGTGCGGCCCGCTCGAGGACAGCCCGATCACCGCATCGCCGGCCCGCACGGCACTGCCGTCGATGATCGATTCGCGCTCGACGACTCCCACGCAAAAGCCGGCCAGGTCGTAATCAGCGCCCTGGTACATGCCCGGCATTTCGGCGGTCTCGCCGCCCACCAGGGCCGCGCCGGCCTGCGCACAGCCCTCGGCGATGCCGCTGATGACGCTGGCCGCGACCTCGACATCCAGCTTTGCGGTGGCGTAGTAATCGAGGAAGAACAGTGGTTCGGCGCCCTGCACCACTACATCGTTGGCGCACATGGCGACCAGGTCGATGCCGATCGTATCGTGGCGATGAGTCTCGATCGCGAGCCGCAACTTGGTGCCCACGCCGTCGGTGCCCGCGACCAGCACCGGCCGGCGGTAGCCCGCCGGGATTTCCACCAGCGCGCCGAACCCGCCGATGCCCGCCAGCACCTCGGGGCGCTGGGTGCGTTTTACCAGCGGCTTGATCCGCTCGACCAGCGCGTCGCCGGCATCGATGTCGACGCCGGCATCGCGATAGCTGTAACTGCGCCTGTCGTTCATGCGGACTCTATAATAGGGCGCGATATAGTAGCTGAACCGATGCGTCACCTGCCCAACATCATCTGCGTGCTGCGGATTGCGCTGATCTGGCCGATCATCGGAAGCCTGGCCGCGGGCGAGTACCGACTGACGCTGCTGCTGTTCGTGCTCGCCGCCGCCAGCGACGGCGTGGACGGCTGGCTGGCCAAGCGCTTTGGCTGGGCTAGCCGGCTGGGGAAATTCCTCGATCCGCTGGCGGACAAGCTGCTGCTGGTGTCCGTGTTCCTGGTGCTGTGCTGGCTGCGCCAGGTGCCTGCCTGGCTGGGCGTGATCGCGGTGGGGCGCGACGTCATGATCGGCCTGGGCGCGGTGGTCTACCGCATTGGCTGGGGCGCCCTGCACGGGCGTCCCATCCTGGCAAGCAAGATCAATACGCTGCTGCAGATCCTCTACATCAGCCTGGTGGTGCTGCGCGCCGGATTTGGCCTGCCACCCCACACCGTCATCGACGCCCTTGCCGCCGCCGTCACGCTCACGGTGCTCATCAGCGGCATGGCTTACCTGCGCGAATTCACCGGGCGCGCGCTGCAGATCGCGGCGCAGGACTGAACGGGCCTGCTGATGCGGCAGCTCCCGCTGAGCGTACGCCCGCGCGACCGGGCGCTGTTCGAGAGCTTTCATGCCGGACCCAATGCCGCGGTGGTGGCACAGCTCGTGGCGCTCGCCGAGCACGCTCCGCCCGGCCTGACGTGGCTCTACGGTCCGGCCGGCAGCGGCAAGACGCATCTGCTCCAGGCGCTGTGCGCGCGCGCCGGTGCCACGGCGCTGTACCTGCCGCTCAGCCAGGTCGGCGCGCTGGGGCCGGCGGCGTTGGCGGAGTGGCAGGGGGCCGGCTGCCTGTGCGTGGATGAGCTGGCGATGGTGGTGGGCCAGATTGAGTGGGAGCGCGCACTGTTCGCCCTGTACCGCGATTGCGAGGAGCGCGGCGCCAGCCTGGTGATGGCGGCGCGCGAAATGCCGTCGCAGCTCCCCTTTGCGCTGCCTGACCTGGCGTCGCGCTGCGAGGCCGGACAGCGCCTGGGGCTCTATGCCCTCGAGGAGGCGGAGCAGTGCGTGGCGCTGCGCCTGCGCGCCCGGCAGCGCGGCTTCGAGCTGCCCGAGGAGTCGGCGCTGTATCTGCAGCGCCGCCTGCCGCGCGACACGGCCAGCCTGTTCGCGCTGCTCGATGAACTCGACACCGCCGCGTTGGCGGCGCAGCGCCGCCTCACGGTGCCCTTCATCCGCGATGCCCTGGCGCGCCGCCAGGGCTGAGCGGCGCCTGGCCGGCCCTCGATGGTCAACCGCGGCCCAGATCGTCGGCGCCGTTCCAGAAACGCGTCCAGCGCGTCACGACGCGGTCCGGATAGTCGCGGCTGCGTACGCTGCCGTTGTAGCGCCCGAGCGCCCGGCGCACGTCGTTGTGCTCGGTGGCCAGGTAGTGGCGCAGGATGGCACAACCCATGCGGATGTTTGCCTCCACGCCCACCAGTTCCCGCCGCTGCATGCCGAGCTGTTCGGGCCAGAAGGGCATGACCTGCATCAGCCCGACGGCGCCGGTGTCGGAGACCGCCCAGCGATCGAAACGGCTCTCGACCTCGAGGACCGCGAGCACGAGCCCGGGTGGGAGCGGTGCCGCTCCGGGCCGATGGGTCTCGCAATAGACGACGCGCAGCACGGCCAGGCGTTCCTCGCGATCGCTCATATAGCGGCGCAGCCGCGGTTCCATCAGCGTGTACCAGACTGCCGAGTCGTACTGGTTGCCGAAGCATTGCGCCGACTGGATCGCCTGCTGCACCACCGCGCGCAGTTCCGGGTCGCGTTGTGCGCCCGCGGCCGCCATCGTGCCGCCGCAGCTGCCCGCGGGCGCCAGGAACAACGCCAGCAGGGCGAGGGCGGCGAGCGCCCAGGGGGCGGCTGCGCGCGCCGCTTCAGGCCCCGAGCCGGGCGCGGACGAAGTCGGCGACGGAAGCAAGCGGGATGTCCTCATTCTGCGTGGACGGCCGATGGCGGTATTCGCAGGTCCCCGCCTCGAGGCCCCGCTCCCCCAGCACCAGGCGGTGCGGAATACCGAGCAGTTCGGCGTCCGCGAACTTGACGCCGGGACGGGCGTCGCGGTCATCGTACAGCACCTCGATGCCAGCGGCGCCCAGTGTCGCGTACAGCGCGTCGGCGGCGGCGCGCACCCGGGCAGATTTTTGCAGATTGAGCGGAATGAGTACCACATGGAAAGGTGCGAGCGGGGCGGGCCAGATGATGCCGCGTTCATCGTGATTCTGTTCGATCGCCGCCGCCACGATGCGCGTCACACCAATGCCGTAGCAGCCCATCAGCATGGTGACGGCCTTGCCCGATTCGTCCAGGACGGTGGCATTCATTGCGGTGCTGTACTTGCTGCCCAGCTGGAAGATGTGCCCCACCTCGATGCCGCGCACGATCTTGAGCCGCCCCAGGCCCGACGGACTGGCATCACCGTCGACGACGTTGCGCAGGTCAGCGGCCGTCGGCTCCGGCAGGTCCCGCCCCCAGTTCACGCCGCGCAGGTGCAGGTCCGGCGCGTTCGCGCCGCAGACAAAATCGGCCGTGTGGAGTGCGGCATGATCGGCATAGATCGGGCAGTTCAGGCCGCGTGGTCCCAGGTACCCGGCCTCGCCGCCGCTCGCGGCCTGGATCGTGGCCGCGCCGGCCATGCGCAGCGGACGGGCGACGCCCGGAAGTTTCTGGGCCTTCAGCGCGTTGAGCTCGTGATCACCGCGCAGCACCAGAGCCACGGCTCCGCCACCTTCTCCATCGACGAGCAGGGTCTTCAGGCACAGCCCTGGCGGCGTGCCCAGGAAGGCGCTGACCGCGGCGATGGTCTTCATGCCCGGCGTGGCCACTTCCTCCAGCCGGGCGCGGGCCGCGGGCCGCGGGCCGGCCGGCGCCGCGGCCGGCGCCAGCTCGATGTTGGAGGCAAAGCCGTCGCTGTCGCTGATGGCGATGGCGTCCTCGCCGGAATCGGCCAGGACCTGGAACTCCTCCGAAGCGTTGCCGCCGATCGCGCCCGAGTCGGCTTGCACGGCGCGAAAATTCAGTTGCATGCGCGTGAACATGCGCGTGTAGGCCTCGCGCATGGCCGCGTACCCCGAGCGCAGCGAAGCCTCGTCGAGGTGGAAGGAGTAGGCGTCCTTCATGATGAACTCGCGCGCGCGCATCACGCCAAAGCGCGGCCGCACTTCGTCCCGGAACTTGGTCTGGATCTGGTAGAGATTGACCGGCAGCTGGCGGTAGCTGCGCAGCTCGCGCCGCGCGATATCCGTGACGACCTCTTCGTGGGTGGGGCCGAAGACGAATTGCCGCTCGTGCCGGTCCTGCAGGCGCAGCAGTTCCGGTCCGTATTCGGACCAGCGGTGGGATTCCTGCCACAATTCGGCGGGCTGGATCGCCGGCATCAGGATTTCCAGTGCTCCGGCCCGGTCCATTTCCTCGCGGACGATCGCCTCGACCTTGCGCAGCACGCGCAGGCCCAGCGGCAGCCAGCTGTAGATGCCGGCGGCGACGCGCCGGATCAGGCCGGCACGCAGCATGAGCTGGTGGCTCAGCACCTCGGCCTCGGCCGGAGTTTCCTTGGTGGTATTGACCGGATACTGGGAAAGTCGCATGCGATGAATGCAAGTGGTTTATTGGCCGGCAATCCTAGCAGATGCGCGCGCACGGGCCCTGTCCGCTGGTTGGACGCCGTGCAGGTGGGCCCCTATCATGTCGGGCCCATGGATGATCAAGAATCCGCTGTGCTCACCCGGCCCCGCCGGCGCGCCATCTACCTGTTGCCCAATCTGCTGACAACGGGCTGCCTGTTTTCGGGCTTCTACGCGATCGTCGCCGCGATTGACGGGAATTTCGAGCGCGCGGGCATGGCGGTGTTCGTGGCCATGCTGTTCGACGGGCTCGACGGCCGCGTGGCGCGCCTGACCCACACCGAGAGTGCCTTCGGCAAGGAATACGACAGCCTTGCGGACATGGTGGCCTTTGGCGTGGCGCCCGCCATCGTTTCCTATCAATGGGGCGTCGCGCGCATCGCCGAATACGGCCGCGCCTGGGGGCGCCTGGGCTGGCTGGCAGCGTTCTTCTACGCGGTGACCGCGGCGCTCCGTCTGGCGCGTTTCAACACGCGGGTGGCGACGCAGGACAAGCGTTACTTCGAGGGCCTGCCCAGCCCGTCGGCCGCCGCCGTGGTTTCCGGCTTCATCTGGGCCTCGACCGAATGGCGCGAGCCCGGGCTCGCGGGGCTGGTGGTCGCCTTCAGCGTGACCGCGCTCGCCGGCGCGCTGATGGTCAGTCCTTTCAGTTTTCCGAGTTTCAAGAATTTCCACTGGACCCGGCCGGTGCCCTTCGTGTCGCTGGTGATCGCCGTCCTGGTCGTCGTGGTGATCGCCGGCGATCCCTCGCGCGCGCTGCTGCTGAGCTTTGGTGTTTACGCCCTGTTTCCGCCGTTGGCCTGGATGGTGCGCCGCCTGCGGCGGCTGCGGCGCCGGGAGCGCACTTAGTTGGGCCGCGATCTGCGCAGTGCGCAGTACCTGGAGGCCCTGGGGCTCGAGTCCTGGGTGCTGCGCCGGCCTGCCGCGTCGATCGCAATCGCAGCGCCGCCCCGGGAGTCTCCTCCGCCGGCACCCGCGCATGTGCCCGCGCCGGCACCCGCGCCGGCACCGGCGTTAGCACGGCCGCCGGCGCCGGGACGGGCCACCGACTGGCGTGCGCTGGCGGAGGAAGTGGCGGCCTGTGTACGCTGCCGGCTGCACGAACGCCGCACGCAGACCGTGTTCGGAGTCGGCGACCCTGCGGCCGAGTTGCTGGTGATCGGCGAAGCACCAGGCGCCGATGAGGACCGCCAGGGTGAACCATTTGTCGGGCGTTCCGGTCAACTGCTGAACTCGATGCTGTTTGCTGCGGGGTTGCCGCGCGCCACCGTGTACATTGCCAACATCATCAAGTGCCGGCCGCCGGACAATCGCGATCCCCTGCCCGAGGAAGTGCGCTGCTGCATGCCCTACCTGCATCGCCAGATCGACCTGCTCGGGCCGCGGCTGATGCTCGCCGTCGGCCGGGTCGCGGCCCAGACCCTGCTCGACACGGACACGCCGATCGGCAAGCTGCGCGGCGCGGTGCATCGCTTCGGCGCGCGGAACACACCCCTGATCGTCACCTACCATCCGGCCTACCTGCTGCGCAGCCCGCGGGAAAAGCGCCGGGCCTGGGACGACCTGCGCTTCGTGCGCGGCGAGCTGGCGCGCCAGCGCGCCTCCACTTCCGGCGCGAGCGCCTGATCACCGTGGGCGCCGCGAGGGATGAGGTCGAGCTGCCGCGAACGGCCGTGCGGCCGATGAACGAGGCCGACATCGCGGCGGTCTTCGAAATCGAGCAGCGCTCCTATCCCTTCCCATGGACCGAGGGCATTCTGCGCGACTGCCTGCGCGTCGGTTACAGCAGTTGCGTGCTGGAAGTGGGCCCCGTCCTCGTAGGCTACGGAGTCATCGCCGGCGGGGCCGGGGAGGCGCACCTGCTGAACGTGTGCGTGCGCGAGGAGTTCCGCGGCCGCGGCTTCGGGCGAACGCTGATCGGGCACCTGCTGTCTCTCGCCGCCGCCAGCGGGGCCACCCTGGTCTTCCTCGAGGTGCGGCCGGCCAATGTCGGTGCGGTCCGCCTGTATGAGGCGCTGGGATTCAGGCAAGTTGGCGTCAGGCGTGGTTATTACCAGACTCCCGCGGGCCGCGAGGATGCCCTGGTGATGCGCCGCACGCTGGGCCCTCCGTGAGCGCCGCGCTGTCGGGCCGGATTGGGACCAAGCCCGCCTTTGACCAGGAAATCCTGCGGCGGCGCACTTTTGCGATCATCTCGCATCCCGACGCGGGCAAGACCACGCTGACCGAGAAACTGCTGCTGTTTGGCGGTGCGATCCAGATGGCCGGCACCGTGAAGGGGCGCAAGGCCACGCGCCACGCGACCTCCGACTGGATGCGCCTCGAGCAGCAGCGCGGCATCTCGATCACCAGCTCAGTGATGCAGTTTCCCTACGGCGAGTGCATCGTCAACCTGCTGGACACGCCGGGGCACGAGGATTTCTCCGAGGACACCTACCGCACGCTGACGGCCGTGGATTCGGCGCTGATGGTGATCGACTGCGCCAAGGGTGTCGAGCAGCGCACCGTCCGCCTGATGGAGGTCTGCCGCCTGCGCGACACGCCGATCATGACCTTCGTCAACAAGCTGGACCGTGACGGCCGCGCGCCGATCGAGCTGCTCGACGAAATCGAGGCGGTGCTGAAGATACACCCGACGCCGATCACCTGGCCGATCGGCATGGGCCGCGACCTGGCCGGGATCTATCACCTGCTCGAAGACCGCATCTACGTCTACGAGGCCGGCGAACGCGGGCGCGTCGGCGGCAACCGCGTGATCGACGGCCTGCAATCGCCCGAGGCGCGTGCCTTGCTGGGCGATGGGGCCGCGGACTTCCTCACGGAGGTGGAACTGGTGCGCGGCGCGAGCGCGGGGTTCGACCTCGCCGCCTACCGCGCCGGCCGGCAGACGCCGGTATTTTTCGGCTCGGCCATCGGCAATTTTGGCGTCGAGGAGTTGCTGCGCGCCTTTGTGCGGCATGCGCCATCGCCGCTGGCGCGGATTGCGCGCGAGCGCCGGGTCGAGCCGCTGGAGGAGCCGCTGACGGGCTTCGTTTTCAAGATCCAGGCCAACATGGATCCGGGCCACCGCGACCGGATCGCCTTCCTGCGCCTGTGCTCCGGGCGCTACCGGCGCGGCATGCGCCTGTATCACACGCGGCTCGCCAAGGAAGTGCGCGTCGCCGACGCGCTGACCTTCATGGCCGCGGATCGCGTGCAGGCCGAGGAGGCCTACGCGGGCGACATCATCGGCCTGCACAATCACGGCACCATCAACATCGGGGACACCTTCAGCGAAGGCGAGGCGCTGGCGTTCACGGGGATCCCGGACTTCGCCCCCGAGATGTTCCGGCGTGCGGTACTCAAGGACCCCCTGCGCATGAAGGCGCTGGCCAAGGGGCTGGCGCAGCTGTGCGAGGAGGGCGCCACGCAGCTGTTCCGGCCGCTGCGCAACGCCGAGCTGATACTCGGTGCGGTCGGGCAACTGCAGTTCGAAGTAGTGGCCTTCAGGCTCGCCGATGAGTACGCGGTCCAGTGCGTGTTCGAGCCGATCACGGTGCACACGGCACGCTGGGTCAACGGCACGGACGAGCGCAAGCTGGAGGAATTCCAGATCAAGGCGCACGACAACCTGGCGCGCGACCACAGTGGCGCGCTGGTGTATCTGGCCCCTACGCGGGTCAACCTGCAGCTGACGATCGAGCGCTGGCCGGAGCTGCGCTTCAGCGAGACGCGGGAGCATCTCGCCCATGCCGGCAGCTGAGGCGGCCGGACCGGGCAGCGAGCGTGCGCACCGGCGCGCGCGGCGCGCCTGGGCATTGACCGCCTGGGCTAACCACGGTTTCGCGACCACGGTGCTGGTCGGCTTCTTTCCCCTGTTTCTGGGCAAGTACTGGGCGGCGGAACTGCCGGCCACGCGCTCGACGCTGTATCTGGGGCTCGCCAATTCCAGCGCGAGCCTGGTGGTGATGCTGCTGGCGCCCTGGCTGGGCGCCTATGCCGACCGTCGCGGGCAGAAAAAGCTCTGGCTGGGCGTCTTTACCTGCATCGGTGTCGTCGCCACGGCGCTGCTCGCGGCCATCGGCCGGGGCGAGTGGCAGTGGGCGCTGCCGGTGTTTGCCGTGGCATCGGTGGGCTTCTATGCCGGCTCGTCGTTCCAGGATGCCCTGATCGTGCAGGTGGCCTCGCCGGCCGAGGCGCATCGGGTCTCCGCCTACGGATTCGCGGCCGGCTATCTCGGTGGCGGCCTGCTGCTGCTGCTCAACGTCCTGTTGGTGCTGCACCCCGCCTGGTTCGGCATCAGTGACTGGATAGTGGCGACCCGCGTCGCCTTTTTCGATGTCGCCCTGTGGTGGGCCTTTTTCACCGTGCCGTTGTTTCGCCGTGTTCCGGAGGCGCCGCCGACCGCGGAGTCGCCCGGCTGGGCCGAATTGTGGAGCACGATCCGCAAGGTCCTGTCCGACCGCACCGTGCGTGGCTTCCTGCTCGCCTACTGGCTGTATATCGACGGCATCGGCACGCTGCAGCAGATGGCGGTGGATTTTGGCAGCAAATTGGGCCTGCCCGCCTCGGCGCTGATCCAGGCGCTGCTGCTGGTGCAGTTCATTTCCTTCCCGTCGGCCCTGGTGTTCGGGCGACTCGGCGATCGCATCGGCGCGCGGCGTGCAATCCTGATCGGGCTCGCCGTGTTCGTGTTCGTCAGCGTCTGGGCCCTGTTCCTGCAAGCGGCCTGGCAGTTCTACGTCATGGCGGTGCTGGTGGGCACCGTGCAGGGCGGCGTCCAGTCCCTGTCGCGCTCGCTGTTCTCGCAGTTGATCCCACGCGAGCGCTCCGGCGAGTATTTTGGTTTCTACAATATGCTCGGCAAGTTTGCCGCGGTGCTGGGACCGGTCCTGGTCGGCGTCATGGCCACGCTCAGCGGCAGCCCGCGCGTCGGCGTGTCCTCGCTGATGCTGCTGTTCGGCGCCGGTGCGGCGCTGTTGTGGCGGGTGCGCCTGGTAGAGCCCGCCGGACTGCAGCGCTAGCTGTGACCTTTCCATAGGTTGTTCCCTCCCGCCCGGGAGAGGAAGCTGATGTTGCGAGACCTCAGTTTTCACTGCGGACAGGAGAGAACAAC